>PVMK01115441.1_pt1 | contig 36624 bp, 28 predicted proteins | sample 1853481 | NCBI WGS metagenome assembly PVMK01 (sample SAMN08533507, study PRJNA380276) | Marine sediment metagenome, whole genome shotgun sequencing project. | reverse complement strand
GACCAATTAAATGGAACCCCAAGACGGAAGAATTTGTAGACGATCTGCAGGCAGAACTATATATGCATCGCGAATATAGAAAAGGGTATACGTTACCTACATTATAGGCTTGGTTTGTTGGGTTTACTAGATGTTTTCACCGACAATGACTTACAATTACATCAGCAAGGTTTTTTAAAACCTTACTGATGTAAATATTTATCAGACATAAAATCTCCACTTTTTTATATTTGTTAGTTTACACTATTGAATTAAACGAATTTCTTAATTATTAAATAATCAATCGATGAAACCAAAAAAAACTTTATTAAGCACATTAGCTCTTATAATGATGCTATCCGTAAACTCATTTGCTCAGGAAATATTTAACAGGGAAATACTTCCGGTTGTGCCTCCAGAACCTCAAACCTATTCTGAACTGGATGTTCAGAATACAAAACCACCGGCTCCCTTTAATGTTACGGCACCCAAAGATGCTCCCAATGTAGTAATTGTTTTAATTGATGACCTGGGGTTAGGTGCTACTACAGCTTTTGGTGGGCCTATCAACACACCTACAATGGAGAAGTTGGCCAACAATGGACTGCGGTATAACAATTTCAATACAACAGCACTTTGTTCACCAACCAGAATGGCGATTAAAACCGGTAGAAATCATCATACGGCCAATACGGGTTCTATTATGGAAACCTCAACGGCATATCCCGGTAATACGGGATCTCTTCCAAATAGTGTAGCACCATTGGCAGAAATGCTTAGACTGAACGGTTACAGCACCGCGGCATTTGGCAAATGGCATGAAACCGCTGCATGGGAAACGAGTGTGTCGGGACCATTTGACCGTTGGCCAATACACCAGGGTTTTGATAAATTTTATGGTTTTATAGGTGGAGAAACAGATCAATGGGCACCGCTTATTTATGATGGAATAAAAAAAGTTAATCCTCCTAAAATGGAGAACTATCATTTTACAACAGATATGACGAACCAAGCAATTAATTGGGTGAAAGCACAACAATCAATGACTCCTGATAAGCCATTCTTTGTTTATTTTGCCACAGGCGCAGTTCATGCCCCTCATCATGTTTCCAAAGAATGGTCTGATAAATATAAAGGTAAGTTTGATAAAGGCTGGGATGCCATAAGAGAAGAATCTGTTAAGAAAATGAAAAAGATGGGAATTATCCCTGAAAACACAAATCTTGCCTCAAAACCTGAAGACATTAAGGATTGGGATAAGTTAACAGATAATGAACAAAAATTATTCGCTCGTCAGGCGGAAGTATTTGCTGGTTTTATGGAAATGACAGATTACGAAGTGGGCAGGTTAATGGATGCCATTGAAGAAATTGGCGAATTGAACAATACGCTGTTTATATTTATTGCTGGTGATAACGGGACTAGTGCTGAAGGAGGTATGGTAGGTATGTACAACGAAATGACGTATTTCAATTACGTTGAAGAAAAAGTAGAAGACCTCCTGCCATTGATGGACAATTGGGGTGATGAAAGTACGTTTCCACACATGGCTGCAGGCTGGGCGGTTGCATTCGATGCCCCTTTTAAGTGGACGAAGCAAGTTGCATCAGATTTTGGTGGTACTCGTACTGGAATGATTGTGCACTATCCGGATCGGATCAAGGAAAAGAATGGGATTCGCACTCAATTTTCCCATGCGATTGATATTGCGCCTACGGTTTTGGAAGTAGCAGGCCTACCTGAACCTAAGGTTGTAAATGGTGTGCCCCAAATACCTATTGAAGGTACTAGTTTTGCGTATTCATTAAATAATGCCCAAGCTGCAGAACGGCACACCATTCAATATTTTGAAATGTTTGGAAACCGAGCGCTTTACTATAATGGATGGCTTGCTCGAACAATTCACAGAGCCCCTTGGGAAATGACCGACTTTCCTCCACTGGAAACAGACGTTTGGGATCTTTACAATACAAAAGAAGATTTTAGCTTGACTAAGAACTTAGCTAAAAAATATCCTGAGAAATTAGAAGAAATGAAGAGTCTGTTTATGTGGCAAGCACAAAAATACCATGTTCTTCCTATAGATGATCGCGTGGTTGAAAGAACAAATGCAGCTATTGCAGGACGTCCTGATATAATGGAAGGAAGAACATCTTTAACTTTATACGAAGGCATGGAAGGAATGATGGAAAATACTTTCATCAATATTAAGAACAAATCATTTTCAATCACAGCCACTTTGAACATCCCCAAAGGAGGAGCTAATGGTGTTATTCTTTCTCAAGGTGGCCGATTTGGAGGTTGGTCTCTTTATATGAAAGAGGGTAAACCTGAATTCACTTACAACTTCCTTGGACTTGAAAGATTTGTTATTTCTAGTCCGGATGCACTTCCGGAAGGATCTGTTTCCGTTAAATTTGATTTTGTGTATGATGGCGATGGTCTCGGTAAAGGAGGGGAATTGACGATCTACCTTGATGGTAAAGCTGTTGCGGATGGGCGTATCGAGAGAACACAGCCTAATATGTTCTCAGCAGACGAAACCGCTGATGTTGGACTTGATAACCAAACACCTGTTGCAGAAGGTATTGGCTATGGTCCTGAGGAAACAAAGTTTACCGGTAAAATAAATAAAGTTATTGTCGAATTGAATTAAAAGAGTTTGGATTTATTTAATGGAAATATAAAAAAGAACTAGTAATTGTTTTAAAAGTAAGAAACCACTCCGTCTACATCTATCGATGGATCCACCCCCTGCCTACCGCCTTTAGGCAGGCTCCTTGAATTCCGTTACCTATCGGGAGGAGGGGAATTTAGATTGCGTTTCTATTGCAGTAGATTCCCGTTTCCACGGGAATGACACTACGAGGGTGCTTTTTTATTTGGATCAAGAATGACTATCCGGTTTTTGTGTCATTCCCTTGAAAAAGGGAATCCATCATGATATGACTTGTTATTTTTTGTTCTTAGTCATAATCTAAATACCAGTCCTTGTTTTTAGTTTGGCACTCTGTAAACCGTGTATCGGTGCTTGTTTAATCTTTTAATGGTGAATGTTATGATATAGTGGATTAAAAAACCACCCCGTATTCTATCGATGAATCCACCCCTCCTTGAAAAAAAGGAGGGGAATTTCTTCCAATGATCAAACATCAAAACTATGAACCAATTCTCCTCCTTTTTTTCAAGGAGGAGTACTCGACGAAGGAGAGGGAGGTGGTTTGGTTCTTTCTTATAAATTCTATTTAGAATATTAAATTAATAAGACAAGTTTACCTCCGCCTGTTCGCTAATAAAGGAGGAGGTTCACCGGTAAAAGGGTTCCATCTGCTAATGCTTTTTGCATCCATTCCGGAGGCATTGATAACCGCTCTGTCCCCGTATCGTATACGCATCCTGTCTATAGCCTGGCTGAGGTGGATATGTTTTTCATTGTCTTCAAATAGATCGATCTGGTACCCGCCTTCTACCAAATGACTGAATTTTACACCTATCAGGCGTACCAGTAAGCGTCTGTTATACAATTTATAAAACAAGCTTAAAACCACGGGTTTGATATTATGATCCATAGCGCTATAGGATATTCGTTGCTGTTGGGTATAGGTTTGAAAATCGGAATATCTTATTTTAAAAGTAACACAGGCAGTTAGTTTATTGCCGCGTCTTAATTGAAAAGCTAAATTCTCTGCCATAGCAATAATAATGCTTTTTAGTTTGTTTATATCGGTAGTATCTTTATCAAAAGTACGTTCGGTAGAAATAGATTTTCTTTCATGATATTGTACCACAGGAGAATGGTCTATACCATTGGCTTTTTTCCAAATAGACAAACCGTTTTTCCCTAATACTTTATGCATCAATTGCATGGGCATTTCTTGTACGGTTTTGATCTGTTTGATGCCCAGATCGCATAAGGATTTGTAGGTAACCTCACCAACCATAGGTATTTTTCTAACAGACAGAGGCGCTAAAAAAGGTTTTTCATCGCCTTTTAAAATCCGGATTTCATTATTGGGTTTGGCTTCTCCTGTAGCTACTTTAGACACGGTTTTATTTATAGATAATCCAAATGAAATAGGGAGTCCTGTTTCTTTAATGATACGCTGCCGTAATTCGGATGCGAGCATGTGGCATCCATAAAATTTATCCATTCCGGTAAGGTCAATATAAAACTCGTCAATGGAACTTTTTTCATAAAGCGGTACGCTTTCTTTAATAACATCCGTAACATCTTTAGAGAACTTGGTATAGGTGCCTGAATTTCCTCGTAATATAATGGCTTCCGGGCATAGTTGTTTTGCCATGCGCATAGGCATAGCAGAGTGGATGCCAAATTTTCTGGCTTCATAACTGCAAGACGCCACTACACCTCTATCGGATGTACCGCCAATTAATACAGGTTTGTCATTTAACCTACTGTCTATCAATCTTTCACAAGACACAAAAAAAGTGTCCAGATCCATATGTACGATAGCTCTGTTCTCTAATATCATAGGGCAATATTTTTGGGTTTATCGGCATACCTCGGGTCTTCTACAATGGCCAAACGATGCATAGAAATAACTTCAATATTAATACAATCAAACTCTTCTAATACTTTACCGGTAATAGTATAAATTCCTTTTCCCCGAAAGGGATATTTAGCAGCAATAGGAGGGAAGTGTACGGTATCTATAAAATCACCGGCACGGTCTATAAAAGTACCAAAATACATGGACTTGCCAGAAGATGTTCTTGTGTTTTTAGTGGTTATCAAATAACCTTCTGTGGTGATGATCTTATTTTTATAGAGTGTCAAATTTTCAGCTTTCATCAAATTCCTTGGAGGTTTTAATAATAATTCAAAAGGGTTGCACAGCGCAAAGCCTAATAATTCAATTTCATCAAAGGAATTTTCTAATGCGCTGCACAACAGAGAGGGGATCTTATAGCTTATTTTTTCGGTTTTGAATAAGGTATTTATATATTCTTCAAAAGTAATTTTGCTAATTTTCATATGGGCTTCCCATAGCAATTCCCGCTTATTGATTTGGGTAAACCGAAAGGCATTGATTTTTATTAAAATGGTTATTTGTTCTATGCTAATAGAAACACGGTCAATAAAATCATCCAGACTTTTATAATCGCCATACTTTGATCGTTCCTGTACCAATCGTTTGATGGTCTTTGATTCCAGAGAACGCAAGAACATAAACCCTATAAAGATGGTTTTACCTTGTAGGCTGGCTTCTTTAAAACTATTATTTATACAGGGAGCTGCTATAATGGCGCCATGCATTTTGGCTTCGTGAATGTAGAGTTCTGTAGTATAAAATCCACCAAAATTATTGATAGTGGCAACCATATGTTCTATAGGATAGTAGGCTTTAAGAAATAAGCTCTGATAGCTCTCTACTGCATAAGAAGCCGAATGCCCTTTGGCAAAAGCATAGCCGGCGAAACTTTCTATTTGTCGCCAGATATCTTCAATTAAAGCTTCGGGTTTTCCTTGTTGTTTACAGTTGTCAAAGAATAGTTGTTTTACTTTTAAAAACTCTTCACGAGATCGGAATTTACCCGACATCCCTCTGCGCAACATATCGGCTTCTCCTAAAGTCAGTCCCCCAAAATGATGTGCAACCTTAATAACATCTTCCTGATATACCATAACGCCATAAGTTTCGGGCATAAGATCCAATAAGGTTGGATGTGCATCTTTTCTGCGTTCAGGATTTCTGTACCGTAAAATATATTCGCGCATCATTCCGGATTTTGCCACTCCGGGTCGTATAACAGAACTCGCCGCAACCAACCCCAAATAATTATCTACCTGCAGTTTTTTAAGTAACATCCGCATGGCGGGAGATTCCACATAGAAGCAACCAATGGCCTTGGCATTTTTTAATAGATGTTTAATTCGTTTATCTTCTTTAAATCGCTTGATATCGTGAATGTCAATGGGTATTTTATCGGGATGATTGGTTTTAATAATTTCAACAGCGTCTTTAATTTTTCCCAGACCACGCTGACTTAAAATATCAAATTTGTAAAGTCCAATATCTTCGGCTACCAGCATATCAAATTGTGTGGTTGCAAAACCTTTGGGAGGTAAAAAAGTAGCGGTATAATAATGAATCGGTTTTTCTGAAATTAAAATCCCTCCTGCATGAATTCCTAAATAATTAGGAAAACCCTGTATGTATTTGCTGTATTGTAATACCAATTGTGATAATTTATCCAATTGGTTGAAATTATATCTCCTGCGGGTAAGCATATCCATTTCTGATTTTGGCAAGCCAAAAACTTTCCCCAATTCACGAACGGAAGCTTTAAATTTAAAGGTATTATATACTGCAATAAGAGAGGTATTTTTAAATCGGTTAAAAATGAATCGGGTAATATCATCGCGATCCGTCCATGAAAAATCAATATCAAAATCCGGTGGGTTTTTTCTGTACAGGTTGATAAAACGCTCAAAATACAGATCTAATTCTACCGAATCAACATCAGTAATACGTAATAGATAGGCAACGATGCTATTGGCACCACTTCCTCTTCCAACATAGAAATAACCTTTACTGCGTGCGTATTTTAAAATTTTCCAATTGATTAAAAAATAAGAAACAAAGCCTTTTTCTTTGATAATGTCCAACTCTTTTTTTATGCGTGAATAAACTATTTCATCTGGGTTTTGATATCTGTAAGACAGACCGTTATAAGTCAATTTTTCTAATAATTTAAAGTCGAGCACTTCATTATTGGTATAGGCCTTTTGGTTGTTAGGAATGCTTTTGGAAAAATCAAAATGGATATCACATTTTTTTAAGAGTTGCTCTGTATTTTTAATCAGTTCAGGATGATCTTTATAAAGGATACATAATTCTTCAGGAGAAAACATTTTATCCGTTTCCTCAGCTTGCTCTTCGAGAGATAATTTGCTCAATAGAGTATTGTTGTCAATGGCTCGTAAAAGACGATGCGTATTGAAATCCTTTTTATTTCGAAAAGAAACCGTTTGTAGAATTACTAATTTGTCACGCTGTAATTTCCATTTGGAGAATTTTAATTTGTTGAGGTCTTTTGGTTTTACACCGATGTATTCATTGGTCTTTAAAGTATAATTTTTTTTAGGTCTATAAGGATAAATAATAAAAGTATGGTTCATTTGCATGGCATAATCCGGAATTTTTAAAGTGCCATCATGCTTGAAAGTGGATAGGTATTTGTTGAGTAATTGAAATCCATGATTGTTTTGTGCCAATGCTATAAATTGTTGTTGAGCTCCATTTCTAAAATCTATTCCCAATACAGGTTTTATGCTGTATTTTTCAGACAGGCGAACAAAGTCCAGACAAGCTGAAGTGCTGTTTATATCAGTTATCGCAAGGGTTTTTAACCCTTTTTCAGCAGCTAAAGAGAGTAAGTCTTCCGGTTTTATGGTGCCATATCTCAGGCTGTAGTAAGTGTGACAATTGATGTACAAAATAGAGGAATATAAATTTTATACAAAATTAGCTACATTTTGAATCATTTATTGCTTATATTTGTAGCATTGTGAAAATAATTTTAAATTTATATAGTTATTACACAGAGTTACACAGAGTTACACAGAGTCACACAGAGTCACACAGAGTCACACAGAGTCACACTGAGAAATAATTTTTAATCTTTTAGTTTTAATCTATATGGTTATTGCACAGAGTTGCACGGAGGAATCACAGGGTTACACGGAGGAATGACAGAGGAGTGCTGAGAAATAGTTTTAAATTTTTGGTGCTACCACGAATTTAATGGGAAACTTATGAAACATAATTGGTATTGGTTGTCTAGGCATGGCCTTCAAGAATTTGATGTTCTAAATAAAATGAAAACTTAGTAAAACCGAGAAGTTGAGAGCTTGCTCGAAAATCACTCGGCTGCACTTAGTTTTTATGAAATTTAGGTTATTAAATTGTTGTAAGCCTTGATTTTTTTGTTTCGTTTTTTTATCAAGAATTGCGGAGCATATCATGAATTCCAAAATAAATAAAAAATGGATGAATAAAAAAATGAAATGCCAGTCCGGCATAAGGACATAAAAATAAATATTCCATTAAAATAACAGTAGAACCAAATCTTTAATCTTTTAATTTTAAATTTTTGTTGTTGTTACACAGAGGTACACGGAGAAGTCACAGAGTCTCACAGAGAAATTATTTTAAATTTTTAATCATTATGAAATGAAATACATCCAAACAAACATCCGTCATTTAAGAAATTTAAAGAAATATTCTCAAGAAAATTTTGCAGAGGAATTAGGCTGGACCAGATCTATGGTGAGTTCTTATGAAGAGGGGAGGTCGGAACCGCCTATTGACAGGATAGTAGATCTGTCTGACTATTTTAATATTCCTATAGATATATTGATCAAAAATGATCTAAGAAAAGCAAAGGGTACTTCATTTATTGAAATAGGAAATAAAAGGGTGTTATTTCCGATCACAGTTAGTGAGGAAAATGAAGACCTGATCGAGATCATTCCCACAGAAGCATCTGCCGGTTATTTACGAGGGTATTCTGATCCGGAGTACATTGAACATTTAAACAAAATAAAGTTACCTTTTTTGCCAACGGGTAAGCACAGGGCATTTCCCATAAAAGGAGATTCTATGATCCCTGTAAAAAGCGGATCTTATATTGTAGCCAAATTTGTTGAGGATGTGGGAGATATAAAAAACGGAAGAACATATATTGTTTTAACTTTAAATGATGGTATTGTTTATAAAAGAGTTTATGATAAAATAGAAGAACATGCTACATTGCTATTAGCTTCTGATAATAAGCGATATGACCCTTACCATGTGCCAGTTGATGAGATACTGGAATTGTGGGAATTTACTTGTTGTATCAATACCCAGGAGTACGATGAGCATGAATTGAAATTGAGTAGCATCATCAATATGTTTCAAGAATTGAAAGTAGAGCTAAAAGCAATTGATAAAAGAGTTAACGCATAGTTATAGTGTACGCAATTGTAGATATAGAAACTACCGGCTTTGGAGGGAAGGGAAATAAGATTACTGAAATTTCCATTTTCGTACACGATGGTAAAAAGGTTATTAAAGAGTTTACTTCTCTGGTAAATCCCGAGATGTCTATTAGTTATAGAATTTCAGGTTTGACAGGGATTACAAACAATATGGTGCAAGAAGCTCCTAAATTCTATGAAATTGCAAAAGATATAATTGAATATACACAAGATTGCATATTTGTAGCGCACAGTGTCAACTTTGATTATGGTGTGATCAAGTATGAGTTACAGGAATTAGGTGCAGAATTTAAAAGAAAGAAGCTTTGTACTGTTCGCTTGTCAAGAAAATTAATTCCGGGTCAACGCTCTTATAGTTTGGGCAGTCTATGCAGCAATTTGGGAATTAAAATTAATGGCAGACATCGGGCGAGGGGCGATGCTGAGGCTACAGTGATTCTGTTTGAAAAATTACTGGCTCTAGATGATAACGGAACCTTTGATAACTTTTTAAACAATAAATCGAGACAGGCTACTTTACCGCCATTACTCCCTAAAGAGGTCATTGACAATTTGCCGGATAGAACCGGGGTTTATTATTTTAAGGATAGCAATGGGTTAATAATTTATGTAGGCAAGGCAAACAATATTAAAAGTAGGGTGTTAAGTCATATTTATGATAAGAGCTCTAAAGAAATAAAACTCTGTAGAGAAACGGCCGATATTACTTTCGATCTAACCGGAAACGAGTTGACAGCACTACTCTTAGAATCGGACGAGATCAAAAGATATTTCCCCAAATATAATCGTTCACAGAAAAGGAATAGTTACAGCTATGGCATAAGTACTTATTACGATAGAAAAGGTATCCTTCACATCGTTTATAATCGAACCAATTTAGTGCAATCTCCAATTTTAAAATTTTATAACCAATCGCAATGCAGAGCATTTTTAGAACAACTTTGCGAAGAATATGAGCTATGTCCAAAATATTGTAGTTTGCAAAATATTTCAGGAAGTTGTTTTCATTATCAAATAAAAAAATGTCGAGGTGTATGCAGGGGTGAAGAAGAGATTCAACAGTATAATGACAGAGTAAATGAGGCTCTAAAATACTTATTAAATAAGGATACATATATAATTAAAGAGACAGGTAGAACGATCGATGAGGAGGCTGTAATTCTCGTTAAAAATGGTGTTTACTGTGGGTTTGGTTTCTTTTCCAAGTTGGGACCCAATTTCACTTTCGATACTTATGAAAAGTTAATAGAGTCAAAACAAGATAATAGCGACATACAAAGAATTTTAAGAAGTTACCAGAATAAGAACGAAAAAGAGAATAAGATTTGTTATGGAGAGATAAATTCCAAATTCCAAGTTCTGAATTAGGAAATTTAGGAGAGTTTTGAGTTCAGGGCTCCCAATTGTGAGTTTATTTGGAGATTTGAAAATTTGATGATGTATTAATGAATATTCTTACTTCTTGCTACTTTTATTGTTAATGAATTAATCCCACCGCAATCTGTGATAAGCTGGGCTAATAGACTTTTAGGTTGTGGGTTGGACAAAGAAGTAGAGATAAGAGAGGTATTGATTTATGGGTTTGAAATTTGAATTTTTGAAAGATATATTTGCGAAATCAAACAAAATCTGCCTTATCTGCGTGAAAGACAAACAGGAAGAATTAGAAAAAATCCTCCATGTAAATTACTTTTAAAGTTTTCCCTCAAATGGATATTCTAAGGATTTATGTCTTTACCGGTATTTTTATTAAAAGTATATTCTGAAGAAGAATTTCGCAGATCCCTGTCGTAATTATTATCTAATAACAGATCAATCTTTTTTGCCAACTTGACTTCAATATTTTTAACAGCACTTTTTCTTTTAAAACTCACCTTGCCATTTTGATCAATAATGATATGTATCGGATATACCTTATACATACCGGTTTGGAACAAGTTAAATATCTTTTCTCCCTCCACTCCTGTTAACTGATCGTATTCAAAAGGATGCGTCTTTAAAAATTCATCCACCTCATAGTTATCTTCATCAGTAATCGCAAGAAACACCACATCATCATCTTTATACTTTTCTTTCAATTCATTCAGTTTAATTATTTCGTCAGGAACCTTTGTATTCCAAATATTTAAGACAATAATTTTGTTAGTTGGTGCAATAATATGCTCACTTAATATTGACATATAATCCCCATTCTGAGCCTTAACTTGGTTGCTTAAGACAAGAATCAAAAAGATCAAGAAAGCATAGGGGCCGAGTGTTTTCATTTTATTAACTATTCGAGGGTTTATTTTATTAATTTGCTTGGTCGTTTACTATAAGACGAGATTAAGTCAAAATTATAACAATATATTTCATTTTTTTTTGCAATTATCGTTGATTCTCTATCAAAAGGACACTGAAAGTTCATTTATTAATTTCCCATCCGACAGGTTTTGATCACTCTTAATTTATTAATTATTACCTCTTAAAATCCGAATAGATACAAGTCCTTGAGGTAAATTTATGTGAAGACATTATTGATTTCGAAATACATATTATAAACCGACATTTCTCATTTTTTATATAGCTATTCTCGTAAAACACCTTATTTTTGTCAATCATTTCTAACAAAAAGAATTATTTTAATAAATAATGGATCGATTTTCATTTTTGAATACCGTTCATACTGAATTTATTGCTGATCTATATGAGCAATATTTGGAAAATCCTGATACTGTAGAGCCAAGCTGGAGAGGCTTTTTTCAGGGTTATGATCTGGCGAACACAGATTATTCACTTAAACGTGAAATCTCTACTGAGGTGGAAATTCCCGAACAGGTATTTAAGGAGTTTAAGGTTATTGAACTAATTAACGGTTATAGAACACGAGGACATTTGTTTACAAAAACAAATCCTGTTCGTAACAGACGACCTTATGCACCTTCATTAGATATTGAAAATTTTGACCTGAACAAGGACGATTTACAAACCGTATTTAATGCCGGTAGTATTTTAGGTTTACAACCTACTACTTTAGAGGAGATCGTAAATCATTTGGAAAGTATTTATTGTGATTCCATAGGAGTTGAATATATGTATATTCGAAATCCTGAAGAAATACAATGGCTTCAAAATGTATTGAATGAAAATGATAACCATCCAAATTACCCAGTAGATACCAAGAAATATATACTTGCTAAATTAAATCAGGCAGTTACCTTCGAGCAATTTTTACAGACAAAGTATGTTGGGCAAAAGAGATTTTCTTTAGAGGGTGGTGAAACTTTGATCCCTGCTCTTGGAGGACTCGTGAGAACGGCGGCCGAGAAATACGATGTCGATGAATTTGTTCTGGGAATGGCACATCGTGGTAGATTAAATACTTTGGTAAATATTTTCAGGAAACCAATTAGAGAGCTTTTTAACGAATTTGAAGGTAAGGATTACGATGAGGAAAGTGATTTTGACGGTGATGTGAAATATCATTTGGGATCTACCATAAAAAAAACCCTGAAAAGTAATAAAGAAATAACCATGAATCTGGTTCCTAATCCATCTCACTTAGAGACCGTGGGTTCCATAGCAGAAGGAATTACCAGAGCAAAAATAGAAGAGGAATATAAGGGAGATGCATCAAAAATAATACCTATTGTTATACATGGAGATGCAGCCATAGCAGGACAAGGGATTGTATATGAGGTAATTCAAATGAGTAAATTGAAAGGTTACTCTACAGGAGGAACAATTCATATCGTGGTGAACAATCAGATCGGATTCACAACAAATTATTTGGATGCCCGATCCAGTACTTATTGTACAGATGTTGCAAAAGTTACACTGTCACCGGTTCTGCATGTAAATGCAGATGATGTTGAAGCTGTAACCCATGCGGTCTTGATAGCCTTAGATTTTAGAATGAAATTTAAGCGTGATGTTTTTATAGATCTTTTGGGCTATAGAAAGTACGGCCATAATGAAGGTGATGAACCAAGATTTACACAACCTAAATTGTATAAAGCAATTTCTAAGCAACCAAATCCAAGAGATATTTATACTGAAAAACTATTAGCTGAAGGTGCTATTGATAAAGATTATACCCCAAATTTAACTGCCAGTTTTAAAGGATTACTGGAGAAGGAGTATGAAAAATCTAAACTCGATGTTACTACTAAGATCAGACCTTTTATGGATAATGTTTGGAGCGGTTTTATGCATCAAGATCTTGAAGGGTTATTATTAAGTGTAGGTACCAAATATCCAAAAAGTCGTTTGGAAAATATTGCAAGAATTGTATCAACGGTTCCTGAAGGTGTCAAATTTTTACGAAAAGCAGAGAGAATTCTTCGCGATAGAGCCAAAATGGTATTTGAGAGTGATAAGTTGGATTGGAGTATGGCAGAAATATTTGCTTTTGGAAGTTTATTGGAAGAAGGGTATAATGTAAGAGTTTCCGGACAGGATGTAGAAAGAGGTACATTTTCGCATCGACATGCAATTTTAAGAGATGAGATCTCTACCAAAAAATACAATCTGTTGAATACCAATCCAAAGAATAAAGGAAAAATGAATATTTTCAATTCTTCCTTGTCGGAATATGGTGTTCTAGGTTTCGATTATGGCTACGCCATGGCTGCCCCAAATACTTTAATTATCTGGGAAGCTCAATTTGGTGATTTTAGCAATGGGGCTCAGATTATATTTGACCAATACATTTCTGCTGCTGAGGATAAATGGAAACAGCAAAATGGCATCGTCATATTATTACCGCATGGGTATGAAGGCCAGGGTTCTGAGCATTCATCGGCGAGAATAGAACGGTATTTACAGTTGTGTGCAAATGATAATATGACAATTGCCAATTGCACTACTCCTGCTAACTTTTTCCATTTATTGCGTCGGCAAATGAAGAGGAATTTCAGAAAACCGTTAGTTGTATTTACTCCAAAAAGTTTACTAAGACATCCAATGGCTGTTTCTTCACTTGAAGATTTTTCAGAAGGAGAATTTCAAGAGATAATTGATGATAAAATTGATAGAAGTAAGGTCAAAAGATTGGTATTCTGCAGTGGAAAGATTTATTATGAATTAATAGCCGAAAGGGAGAAATTACAAAGAGATGACGTGGCTTTTGTGCGTGTTGAGCAACTTTTCCCTTTACATACAGAAAAAATTCAAATCATAATTAATAAATATAAGAATGTAGAAGATTATGTCTGGACCCAGGAGGAACCGAAAAATATGGGGTCCTGGAGTTTTATGTTGCAGCGATTTCATTTAGAAAACCCTTTAGGGGAAATGATTAATTTAAAAGTTAGATCGAGAACATATTATTCAGTACCAGCAGCCGGTTCTTCAGCGCGATTTAAGAAAAGACAACAAATGGTTATTGATGGGGTATTTGATAACAAAGAATAAAAAATATTACTAAAATAAATTAGAATGATTTTAGAGATGAAAGTTCCCTCACCGGGAGAATCCATTACAGAAGTTGAAATTGCAGCTTGGTTGGTTGAAGACGGAGATTATGTGGAAAAGGACCAGGCAATTGCAGAAGTAGATTCTGATAAGGCTACTTTAGAGCTTCCTGCGGAGGAAAGCGGAATAATAACTTTTAAGGCAGAAGAAGGAGATGCAGTTGCTGTTGGGGCGGTTGTTTGCTTGATCGACATGGATGCTGCTAGGCCAGACGGAAGTGGGGGATCAGCAACTAGCAGTGAGACGGTTGTTGATAAAGTAGAAACTCCAAAATCTGAAGAAACAAAAACAACATATGCTACCGGTGCGGCATCACCAGCTGCAAAAAAAATATTGTCTGAAAAAGGCTTAGATGCTAGTGAAATTGTAGGAACTGGGAAAGATGGTAGAATTACAAAAGAAGATGCAGTAAATGCAGTTCCATCGATGGGTGAAGCGATCAATGAGGGAAATAGAAAAAGTGATCGTAAAAAATTATCTATGTTACGCAGAAAAGTTGCGCAACGTTTGGTGTCTGTAAAAAATGAAACCGCAATGCTAACTACTTTTAATGAAGTAGATATGCAAGCTATTTTTGACTTACGAAAAAAATATAAAGAGACTTTCAAAGAGAAATATGAAGTAGGTTTAGGTTTTATGAGTTTCTTTACTTTGGCCGTGGTCAGAGCCTTAGAAATGTATCCGGATGTAAATTCAATGATGGATGGTGATTTTAAAGTGTCTTACGATTTTGTAGATATTTCGATTGCAGTTTCAGGACCTAAAGGGTTGATGGTTCCTGTAATTAGAAATGCAAATAAACTGACCTTTAGAGGTGTTGAAAGTGAAGTGAAACGTTTGGCCATTCGTGCTCGTGATGGTCAAATTACAGTAGATGAAATGACAGGAGGAACATTTACCATAACCAATGGTGGGGTATTTGGTTCTATGCTTTCTACTCCTATCCTTAATCCTCCACAAAGCGCTATTTTAGGCATGCATAATATTATTGAGCGTCCTGTAGCAATTGAAGGAAAGGTAGTGATCCGGCCAATAATGTATGTAGCATTATCTTACGATCATCGTATTATTGACGGAAAAGAATCGGTTGGATTTTTGGTAGCTGTTAAAGAGGCATTAGAAAACCCGGTAGAGATATTAATGGATAATAACCCAAAGAAGGCTTTGGAGCTTTAAGAAATAAGTTAAAAGTAAAAAGTAAAAAGGGAAAAGAGGAAAGAGAAAAATGTTCCGGATTCAAATCTGGGATCATCTGCGGAATCAGCGATGAAAAAGAGAAAAGAAATAAGACGAAAGAGAAGAGAGAAAAGAGAATAGAAGTTCACAAGCTTCAAATCTATGACTATCTGCGGAATCAGCGAGAAAAGGGAAAAGAGACTAGAGAAAAGATGTTCATACAATTCAAGTTTGTGACCATCTGCGAAATCAGCGAGAATAAGGAAAGTCGAAAGAGAAAGATAAAAAGTGAATTGCAAAAAAAATCCTATATATTGGACGCTTTTGTTTCTTTTTGATTGTATAAAACTATATCTCACTTACAGTAGTCCTAATCCCAATAACAATAAGACAAGTAAGTGAATAAATCCATTTTCTATATAAGATCAAATTGTTAATATGCGCCATTACCATAGCTTACTTATCCTTTTTATAATATTGTTGACCGAGGCATGTTCCGAACAGGTAAATTCTGAATTTATAGCAGAGAACCTGAAATGTGAATACATGAAGGAGGCTGTTATAGCCAAGCCTGCACCCCGATTTAGTTGGGAGATAGCATCCATTCAAAGTGTACAAAACCAAACCTTCTGGCAATTGGTCGTTAGTGACGATTTGAAGAAAATTGGAGCTTCGGATGGAGACATTTGGGATAGCGGTAAAACAAGAGGCAATGAAACTTTTGGCATTAAATGGCAAGGGAATAAATTACAATCTTTCACAAAATATTACTGGAAAGTAAGAGTGTGGGATCGAGATGGAAAAATTTCGAATTGGAGTGAAACAGCTAGTTTTATAACCGGTTCATTCGACAAAAAAAATTGGAAGGCCAGCTGGATTGGTGATAATCCGGAAGAGCCTCTTGCATACCCCTTGCTTTATAAACACATAGGATACTTAAGTTCCTACACGGACCAGGCCAACGAAGAGAAGTGGGTACAAATGGATCTGAGAGATATAAGGGGTTTCGATAAAATAAAATTATATCCTTCACATAACAATAACAAAGAGATAATTGATTATTATTTTCCTCTTTCCTATCGCATTGAATTGAGCAATGATGCTAAAGACTGGAAAACACTTGTTGTGGTAAGTGATGCTCCCGCCCCAAAAGGAAAACCTTTGGAACACAAGATTGGAGCTGTTCAAGGAAGATATCTTCGTTTTACGGCAACCAAACTAAAAAAGTATGATCATATAAATCACAATCCAAACGATCCTAATAATAGAACCAGGAAATTTGCATTTTCTCTTGCTGAATTGGAGATAATTAATGGCGATGAAATTGTATCATTAAACAGTAAAATTGATTATAAAGATGCGCTGATTAAGATTGATCGTGAAAATGGTTACGATCCGGATATGCTTAGTGATGGGATTACGAATACACCCCCGCCTCCGAAAAGAAGAGCTATTCCCCCTTCGCCTTTATTGCGGAAGACAATTGAATTAAAAGAAAAACCGATAAGAGCTCTTGCTTATGTTTCGGCATTAGGGGTTTACGAGATCGCCTTTAATGCAAAAAGACCTGATCATAGGGTATTGGCGCCCGAATGGACCGACTATAACAAACGAGTTCAATATCAGGTGTTTGATGTCGGTAATATGTTAGAAGCAGGAACCAATGTAATATCTGCCCAACTTGGTGATGGTTGGTATGCCGGCATGCTTGGTCCGGTTCGTTGGAGTCCTTATTTTCCTAAAAGAGGTGCCTATGGTTTAGATCGCCGACTCTTTTTTCAGATGGAAGTGGAGTATGCCGATGGCGAAAAGGAGTTAATTGTAAGTGATGATTCATGGAAATTATTGGCTGATGGCCCATTACAATTGGCGGATAACTTTTTGGGTGAGACCTATGATGCCAATAAAGATGTAAAAGGATGGCAGAGCGCAAAGTTCGATGATTCAAAATGGAAAAAAGTTGTGATAGATAAGAATGCAGATATTAATCTTGTTCCCCAGATCAATCAACCCATTAAAGTTGTAGAAACGTTGTCGGCAAAAAGTGTATCGAAAACTAAGAAAGGAAATTATATTTTCGACGTTGGAGAAAATATCGCGGGCTGGTGTAAGGTTAAATTAGAAGGTGAACCGGGCGACTTAATAATTTTACAACATGGAGAGATGTTGGATGAAGGGGGAGAACTTTACACTGAGAATTTAGGGATGGCTGTTCAGATCGATTCTATTATTCTGGGGAAATCGGGGAAATTGACTTATGAACCACGTTTTACCTATCATGGCTTTAGATACGTGGAAATAAAAGGATTGAGAAATCATCCTAATAAAAATATTTTAGAGGCACAAGTTGTCGCTTCAGACCAGCCTCGAACAGGATATTTTAGCTGTTCCAATGCAATGCTCAACCAGCTTTACAAGAACATCAATCGATCTCATATAAGCAATATGCATGGTGTGCCAACAGATTGTCCGCAGCGCGACGAAAGATGCGGTTGGATGGGAGATGCGTATATTTTTGCACAAGCCTCTATTTTTAATAGGGACATGGCGGCCTTTTATAACAAATGGGTCATTGATATTATGGATGCCCAATCAGAGCGAGGAACTTTCCCCGATATTGCTCCACATCCCTTTGCTTACGAAAAACACTTTACCGGTGTGCCGGGTTGGGCAGATGCAGCCATACAGGTGCCCTATATCCTCTATCAGAATTATGGAAATAAGGAGATTCTTAAGGACCATTTTGAAGCCTACGAAAGATACATAGAAAACATTCATAAAAATAACTCTGATTTTATCTGGAGAAATGGGCTGGGTAATAATTATGGTGATTGGCTAAACGGGAATACATTAAAAGCTGAAGGTTTTCCAACAACCGGTGCAAAAATACCTTCTGAGGTTTTTTCAACGATCATGTTTTATAATTCGACTAATAATCTCTCAAAAATGGCTAGGGTCTTAGCAAAAAATAAAAAAGCTGACTATTACGCCAACCTGGCTAATGACATTAAAATAGCTTTTGCGAAGGAATTTGTTGATGCTAAAGGAAAAATTGAAGGCGATGCGCAATCATGCTATGCCTTGGCCCTACACTATAACATATTTCCGAATGATTTGGAAGAGAACTTTGAAAAAAGGATGATCGACAAGTTTATTCCCTATGACGGACGCATGAATACAGGTTTTCATTCCACACTTCCACTGATGAAGGAACTTGTAAAGAGAGGTTATACCAAAAAAGCTTTTCAACTAATCGAAACCAAAGAATTCCCATCATGGGGCTACTCAATAGAGCAGGGGGCAACCTCAATTTGGGAAAGATGGGATGGCTATGTAAAAGGACGTGGACTTCAGGGTGCGGGAATGAACTCATTTAATCATTATGCTTTTGGAGCTGTTGGCGAGTGGATGTATGAAAATATTTTGGGTATTCAACCAGTCATTGAATCTCCCGGATTCAGGCACTTTATCCTTAAGCCGATACCGGAAGGGACCTTGACCTGGGCTAAGGGAAGCTATCATTCCATTTGCGGCAATATAGAAGTTGCATGGAAAAAAAATGGTACTCAGTTTGAATATAAATTTACGATACCGGCTAATACAACTGCAACGATCTATATGCCAAGTAAGAATGCTGAAATGGTATGGATAGATGGTGAAAAATTATCCGAATATTTCAAATCGGTAAAGATTGATTATCGTGATGGATATAACATCATTGAACTAGGGTCCGGTTCCTATTTGCTTAGTTCGGAAATATAGAAGGGTTATTTTACTTCTAATCTCCAATAGGCTTCCCCTTTTTTTAAGACGTATTGAATCGTTTTATCCCCTCCTGAAGGGCAGCAATTCTTATCTCCTTCTTTATAAATTGGGAATTTTCTAAGCAATCTGTTCTCGGAAAAATATATGGAATCATGACCTTGATAACCATAAAAAATTGCTCCTTCCATGCGGTCCGATTGGGAAATTTCGGGAACGATTATATCACTTACAGATTTGTCTTTATTGGAACTAAATCCATAAATTGTTGCATACGATCCGGAACCTGCAGATTCTGTAATGATGAATATTTCATCAAAACCATCCTTATTCAAGTCGGTAATGGATACTTTAGCTATTGGATCCGACTCTTCGAGATGAAGGGTTTCATTCACAAAAGTAAATCCATCGGTACCAATAGAAACGTTACTGATACCGGCACTTGTTTTTTCTTCCGATACAATAAAGGTTTTCCCTGTTTTTGTTTTGTATTCTTTCGAAACAACAGCAACACTCTCAGGTCTTTTTTCAATTTCTTGTATTGCCTCCTTTGCCTTGGGCTCTTCAACTTCCGGTTTGTCCGAAGGGTTTTTTACACATGAATTTAGTAGTATTAAAACTGCCAAGAATAGAAAGGATTTTTTCATAGATTAAAGATATTTAAGTTAAAAAATAAAAAATGGTATTGCAAATTCATCCCATAATAATCTGTAAGCATCGTCACCTGGAATTTCTACAAATTCCTTTTCAATACTAGGATTAGAAGGATAAGTTTTTCCATCAAATTTTAATTGGCGCAATGAACCATTACTCTTTACAAGCAAATCCCTCCAACCATTGGTTTTTGAACTTACCATTGCAATAAATGGGGTCTCCGCGACGGTAAATATTGTAATTATAGTACCATTGATTTGCATAAGGTAATAAGTACATCCACCGCTTCCACAAAAATAAGAATTTTTAAACCCAACCAAATATTCTTTTATTCCATCGTTATTCAGATCAACCTCTTCATATTGAAATTCTCTTTGGTCCTCTATCATCGCAGCTAAATCATCTTTTAATATATTCTTTAAAAAGGCACTAATTTTTTCTGCAGTTTCCTCGTTCGAGTTATGAGGTGAATAGCTCTTGGGGTAGATGTTATATATTGATTCAGAATCATTTATGTTTCCAATTTTAGCATCATACTTTTTTATTTTTATTTCATCGTTAAATATTTTGGGTAAATTTATCCACTCTTTTTCGGTATATACTCTTAAAGTATTTCCTCTAAAATGATACACGTTTATATTGTCATTTTCTAAATCGATAAAGAGTTCATAAGCATTTGAAGGACAATCGTTATCATTACATCCACTGGCGTGAATTATTTGATCTTCAAAGGTAAGTGCTGTCTCTGTATTCCAATTGACAAGCAGATTGCCAAAATCTAAATTATCAATTCCCTTTAATCGATTGGATAAATTTTCATTATTAAATATACTCTCTTGTGTGGGATATTTTCCAATCAATTCGTTTAAAAAAAACAACTCATGTAATGGCTTGATTTCTGGTTTTGTTTCGATCTCTTGATTATCATTCTCCTGTGACTTTTCTTCTAAAAACTTTGGATTTTGTTTTTTGATTTCATCACAGCTGTAAAATAAAAAGAAGATTACAAAAGACAGATATTTAAAAATTTGCATCGGGTAAAGGTTATAGAATCTATTTTCTAAAAAATTGGTAAATGGATATTATTATAAAAATTAAAAGGACTGGATAAATTATAAGTAGGTCTACCCTAATAACAACACCATTAATGTCTTCAGATCTAGCCCAAAACCAAACAAATAATTCCCATATTAAATAAACAATAATTAATAAAATACTTATTATTTGAATTTTTGTAATTTTTCGCACGATGTTATTCTGGTTTGGAATGCTAAATTACAAAACAAATTTTTTAAAAAACTTTTTGTATTGCATTGCTCTAAAGTCTAAAGTAGTGAATGAGTTATCCTTTTCTTTAAACTCTTTATAAGTTGGATTTGCGCCTATGGAACGATTTGCGGCACTGGAAGGAGATATTAGTGATACAGTTTCAATTATTCTGTTTTCTAATTTAAATTGATGAATTTTGGCAGGATCTTTTGCAATCAGATCTAACGACAGAGAATTTTTTTTCAATTGTTTTCTAAACAGATATTCCGGTCCGTTCTTACTGTTCCCTCCCATAAAAAGTAATCTATCTACGGATTGGTTAGAGCGTAGATATTTTATAATATTTCTTAATTGGATATTTTTCATTCCTAGATCGGAAGCATCCTGTTTTTCTCGCTCACAACTTTCAACGATATCACAAATTCCAATTTTGTGATCTGTTAAAAATTCTTTTCTCTGCTGAACAGCAATTTCCGAATTTTTAAATTCTAAACTAAGATCAAATATTTCATTTAGGATAGGCCACAGCAATCCATATTTACTGCCATAACAAAAATCAACATCGTTTTCAAAAAGTTCTGATGAGGAAAAGCGGGGTGGAGGTAAAGTCCCAACTATTAATTTAGTTGCTCTAGGTGGAATATAGGGCGGATATGGATGCGAATGTATAATAGCAAATCAATTATAATTCTACTTATTAATCTTTAAAATTTATGACGTTAAAATACAATTAATTGAACGATCATAGCATGACGCATAAATTTGAAAGTGCTATGAAACAAGATCCCCTAAAAAACGAGCACTAAGGAAGATGTAAAGCGATTATTTTTAACATCTATATATGCCGGTTCAACACCATCTATATTTAGGAATGCATATTGATCAGAGTGACTGGAGCTATCATATGCGAAATCCAAATTAATATGTTTTGTAATTTTGAAACCCAGTCCCAAAGAGTAACCATTTAAATCATAAGCGGAAGCTGCATTTTTATAAGGACTTTGAACAAATCTATAGCCACCTCTGATGCTCACTATTTTTACTCGCCATTCCGTTCCAACCCGTACAGATGAGGTGCTTCTCAAACCATTGGATAAGTCCTGATTTTCATCAACAAAATTACTGGAAGGTTGTAGTCTGGTATTTGTATAATTCTGATAGATATAATCCAGACTTATCAGGCCCAGGTTTCCAAATACATAGGCAAAACTACCTGTTAGTTTTGAAGGAGTTTTCAATTGATAATCAAAGTAGTTAGGATCATAGTATTCCCGATAGGGTTCCGAATTATTGCTTACAATAATATACAGATCTTCTTGAAATCTTTCCGTCAGGTTATACCAAATAGGAGATTGGTAGGATACTCCTATCCGCAAATTTTGGACGGGTTTAAAAATGGCGCCTAATCCAAAATTAAATCCATTTCCATAAACCGATAAGTACTGTTTCAAGCTGGCATCCAGGGTATTTTCGTTACCGTCATTATTGGCCTCTTCAAAAGTTGTATTTTGATAAAAATTGATATGCTGGAAGTTAAGAGATCCACCAAAATATAGAAAATCTTTGTATTGGGATGCAAAACTAAAGGAGAATCTATCGTTTATCCCTGAAGTGTAATTTAGAAAGAATTGATTATCAACATAATCATAATATACATTGTTGAAATCGTTATCATCATAATTTAAGTAAGGGTCATCCACAAAATCAGGAACGCCACTGTTTCCTTCTACTGCATAATTATTGTTGAAATCTTTTATAACATTGTAATTGAAACCAAAGGACATCTTCTTAAAATCAGAATTTCCATAAATTCTTGAAGAGAACACACCACCGATCTGTAAAAACCTGAAGTAATCATCATTATTATAGAGTGTATTTCCATAAAAAGTAGTTTCATTTTTCGTATCTCTAAAACCCATAGATGTAGAAAATTCAGAATTTTTGTACACGGCTAATCCTGCAGGGTTTATGTCAACCGCTGTCATATCTCCACCCAGAGCACCAAATGCTCCGCTTAAGCCCATATATCTGGCAGTTCCTAAGTTATCATCCGTAGAGAATAAAACTGCGATGTCAGAATAGCTAAGAGATTGTGCATTTGTAAAAAAAGTGCATAGCAGTAGCGTAAATAAGTATATTTTTTTCATAGTATATTATTTGAGTTAATGAATTAACGTGACCTGGATGATCCGCTTGATCTTGATCCTCCTCCTCCGGAAGAGCCTCTAGATCCACCTGACGAGCCCGAAGACCTTGATGAAGACCTGGAAAAAGATCTTGGAGCCGACGAAGATGATCTCGAATTTGTGGATCGTTTATAACTTCCGGAACTTTTTTGATAATTGCCTGATCTAGCTCTATTCGTGGAATAGTTTTGAGCTCTCGTTGCCCCGGTTTTGTTAAGAGTTCTGTTTGCACTTGCATAAGAAACCCTTTGCCTTGTTCTCCCATCGTTCAAGGAGCTGTATTTGCTTCTAGAATTATTATTAGTTATATACGTTGTATTTCCTCTTTGAGTATTCCCTCTGGAATATTGTTGACTGGTACTTCTTCTAACACTTGTACTCTTACTCTTAGATCCGCTTATTCTAGATGAAGAAGCTCTGCTATTGTAATTTCTTGATGTGACATAATTATCAGACGATCTCAAGGTATTCGTAGAATTCAAATTACGGGATGTTGATCTAGAGGCACTTAACCTATCGTTAGAACGCGATGCAGATCTTCCCATCGCAGAAGTGCTGTACCTATTATTTCTTGTGGAAGATGTTCTGTTGTAGCCATCTCCATCTCCATATCCTCTTGTATTAGAGGCATATCTTTTACCATAGGTGGAATTTCCATAATATGGATAATAAGGATAGTGCGGATAATAAGGGTAATAGCCACCCCAGTAACCGTAACCATATCCCCAACCCCATCTCCAGGGATTGTAAAATCCACAACCATAACCATAACCCCATCCCCAATAGCCACCAAATCCACAACCTCCCCAGTATCCACCACCCCAGTATCCACCGCCATAAAAATTAACGGTCACATCTGTGGCGTATTCCCATGGAGCAGCCCCGGAATTGTATTGATCAGCAACATATACGGTGTCTTGATCAGCATCTGAGTAACCATATTCATCAATATCGGTGAATATTTCATCTTCATCAGTATCATAATATTCTTTTTCATTTGAAAAGTAATTTTGATAATAATCTGATTTTGTATCCTTAACAACTACTATTTTTTCCGTTTGATCCGAATCATAAATACCGTCATCATCGCTTGTCGCTTTTTGAGAAGAACCACAAGAAACGGTAATAGAAATTAGAATTACGAAAACAAAAAAAGGAAAAATACTCTTAATCATGGCCAAGTTTTTCATAATAGTAGATTTTTATGGTTGTAAGTTAAAAAAAAGTTAGATTTGCAGCTACTTTAATTTGAAAATAATAACGCAATATCTATGCCAAATTTTTTTATATATGGGTAAAAGGCTGACAAAGAGAGAAGAAGACTATTCAAAATGGTATAATGAATTGGTTGTAACTGCAGATCTCGCAGAGAACTCAGGTGTAAGAGGAATGATGGTAATAAAACCATATGGATATGCAATTTGGGAAAAAATGCAGGCCGAGCTGGATAAAATGTTCAAGGATACAGGACATGAAAACGCTTACTTTCCATTGTTAATTCCGAAATCTTATTTTAGTAGAGAAGCAAGTCATGTTGACGGATTTGCTAAGGAATGTGCTGTAGTTACACATTATCGGTTAAAAACTTCTGATGATGGAAAAGAAATAATAGTAGATGAAAATGCAAAACTGGAAGAAGAGTTGATTATTCGCCCTACTTCTGAGACCATAATATGGGACTCTTACAGAAAATGGATTCAATCCTATAGAGATCTGCCGCTATTAATTAATCAATGGGCAAATGTGTTGCGATGGGAAATGCGGACGAGATTATTTTTACGTACTTCAGAATTTTTATGGCAAGAAGGTCATACGGCTCATGCCACTGAAAGTGAAGCTATGGAAGAAGCAATTAAGATGCAGGGTGTTTATGCTGATTTTGCTGAAAATTTTATGGCCATGCCTGTAATTAAAGGAGAGAAAAGCGAAAATGAAAGATTTGCAGGTGCATTAAACACCTATGCTATTGAAGCTTTAATGCAGGATGGAAAGGCATTACAAGCTGGAACTTCTCATTTTTTGGGTCAAAATTTCGCCAAGGCATTTGATGTTAAATTCACTACTAAAGAAGGTAAGCAAGAATTTGTTTGGGCTACTTCATGGGGTGTTTCAACAAGATTAATGGGAGCTTTGGTGATGACTCACGGTGATGATAAAGGCTTGGTTTTGCCCCCTAAACTTGCTCCGATTCAGGTAGTTATAGTACCTATTTATAAGACGGATGAGCAACTGGATAATATTAATAGGAAAGTTGAAAAAATGATGAAGGAACTCAAATCCAAGGGTATTTCGGTTAAATATGATAACAGGACAACGCACAAGCCGGGTTGGAAGTTTGCCGAATATGAACTGAAAGGAGTACCATTAAGAATAGCTATAGGTCCTCGCGATATGGAGAATAACACACTTGAGCTAGCTCGACGGGATACCTTAACTAAAGAAATAGTGACTCAGGAGAATATATCTGAACGGATTAATAATCTTTTAGAAGAAATTCAGAGTAATTTATTCAATAAAGCCTTGGAATTTAGAAATGGTCTGATTACGGAGGTAAATACTTTTGAAGAATTTGTGGAGGTTTTAAATAAAAAAGGAGGTTTTATTTCGGCACATTGGGATGGAACAGCGGAGACGGAAGAACAAATTAAAAATAAAACAAAAGCTACTATAAGGTGTATACCATCTGATGCAAAAGAAGAAGAGGGGACATGTGTTTTTAGTGGGAAAAAGTCATCTAGACGAGTTTTATTTGCAAAGGCATATTAAATTACATAAAAAAAAATAAAAAGTTCTTGCAGACTAATAAAAATATATTAATTTTGCACTCGCTTTTATAAACAAAAGTAGTTTATGGCCCGTTCGTCTATCGGCTAGGACGCCAGGTTTTCATCCTGGTAAGAGGGGTTCGATTCCCCTACGGGCTACATTGTTTAAATAAACATATAATTAAATTTAGTATTATGGCAAATCATAAGTCAGCTTTAAAAAGAATTAGGAGTAACGAGGTTAAACATTTAAGAAATAAAGTTCAGCACAAAACCGCACGTAATGCGATTAAGAACTTGCGCTCGATTGAAACGAAAAAGGATGCAGAAGTTCTTTTGCCGAACGTTTTATCATTGATTGATAAATTGGCAAAGAAAAATATAATTCACGCCAATAAAGCTTCTAACTTAAAATCTAATTTAACTAAGCACGTTGCGGCGTTATAGTTAAAAAACTTTTCTAATTTATTTAGTAAATAAAATGCAGTCCCATGTGGTCTGTCTTTTTTTATGATAAATATTACCATTCATAGATCCTATCCGCGTCTAATCTCACTAAAATAAAAAGTAATATTGTAAAACCCCAGAGTGAGGATCCGCCATAACTAAAAAAAGGAAGTGGAATTCCAATGGTGGGTAGTAGCCCTAATACCATTCCAATATTTATAGTAAAATGGAATAGAAAAATGGCAAAAGTAGCGTAAGCATAGACTTTTGTGAAGATTGATTTCTGTCTTTCAGCGATGAACAGAATACGAAGCAAGAATGCCATGAATAAGATGACTACCAAACTACTTCCTAAAAACCCCCATTCTTCTCCTATGGTACTATAGATATAATCCGTTTGTTGTTCCGGAACAAAATTGCCTTGTGTCCTATCTCCTTGCAAAAACCCTTTGCCACTAAATCCACCGGAACTTATGGTTATTAAAGATTGGTCTGTGTTATAACCTATACCCTGAGTGTCTACATTTTTCCCAAGCAGTATGTTAAATCTATCTCTGTGACGTTGCTCAAAAATACTGTTAAATACATAATCCACACTAAAAATAAATAATGCCGTAAAAAAATATATCGCCAAAAACCGCATCCATTGATGTCGAATGATTTTCTTATTCTTATAGTTGAGGTATATGATTAGAGAAGTGACTAAAATTGCCGTAATTATTAGAGTATTGAGGTAACCAAAATATAATGTCAGGATAAACAAAATAACTGCAATCACTCCAATTATTAAATAGTAAAGTGGAAGACCAAAACGATATAGTACCAATATTAATGATCCATATACCAGGGCAGACCCGGGATCAGGTTGCAGTGTAATTAACAAGGCAGGTAAAAAAATTATTCCGAAAGATTTTAATTGGTTAGGCAACTTTTTGAGATCCTGGTTTCTCTCATTTAAAAAATTCGCGATAGCCAAAGCTGTAGCTACCTTAGCAAATTCTGAGGGTTGTATTCCAAAAGAACTAAAACTATACCAGGAAGTAGCCCCGTTTATGTTTTTACCGAATATAAATAAACCAACTAAGCTCAGGATGGATATAATGTAAATAACACCAGAAAAATTCTCGTAAAATTTCTTATCAATTGCCAATATTACAATGATAAGAACAACGCTCAGCATGATCCAAATTAGTTGTTTGCCATATTTCGATGAATAATCTAATATTTCAAACTGTATATCCGAATAGCTTGCGGCATAGATACTTATCCAACCTAAAAAAATAAAAATTAGGTAAAATAGGATCAAGATCCAATCAACTCCTTTGAATATGTTACTTTTCCTTTTGCGCAACGTAATTTTCTAATTCCAACTGTTTACTGTATTCTTCTTCCAATCCCTGTGTGAGCATTTTTTGTTCAACCCGGTCTCTGTCAACAAAGCCATTGATATATTTTTCAATCATCAAACTTGCAATAGGAGCAGCCCATCTAGAGCCCCAATAACCATTTTCGATAAATATTGCGATGGCGATTTTCGGATCATCTTTTGGTGCAAATGCAATAAAAATAGAATGATCTGTAAATTGAATTCGTTCGCCATTTACTCTTTTATAATTTTCTGCTGTTCCTGTTTTACCACATATTTCAATTTCTTTCACTTGTGAATATCTGGCAGTTCCCTTATTAAATACATCAAACATTCCTTGGACTATTGGATCAAAATGTTTTGAATCAACAGTTGTGTATTTTCGGTTGGTATATTTATCTGAAGTAATTGCACTATCACCAATTTTTTTAAGAATATGAGGTGTATAATAGAAGCCTCTGTTAGCTATTGCCGCCGTCATATTGGCCAATTGAATTGGGGTGGTTAAAACTTCACCTTGCCCTATGGCATTTGAAATAGTAGTTATGGCTTTCCATCCCCCATTTGGATAATACCTTTTATACAGTTTAGAATCTGGTACAAGACCTTTTTGACCCGAAGGAAGATCGTAGCCAAGATAATTTCCTAAACCAAAACTTTTCACCTGATTACTCCATGCGTCGATCCCTTCAGAAGGAGTATTATATTTTTCAATTATTCTTCGATAAACATTTGAAAAATAAGAATTACAAGAACGGTAAATTCCCATATTTAATGAAATTGGAGATCCAACAACACCGCAGTGGCATTGCATAAAAGCACCTATACCGTATCGATAGCCATGATAACAATAAAAAGGAGTTTGTGGGGTAATTACCCCCTCTTGTAATGCAATAAGAGCGTTTACTAATTTAAAAGGCGAGCCGGGTGGGTATTCGCCCTGTAATCCACGATCCAGCATTGGTTTTTTGATCGTATCATTGAATAGCATCACAGAGTTTTTAGATCGTTTTCTGCCAACCATCATATTTGGATTATAGCTGGGTGTGCTTACGAGAGTTAATATCTCACCGGTCGATGGCTCAATAGCAACCACACCTCCACGTTTTTGAAACATTAATCTTTCGACATATTGCTGTAATTTAATATCAAGTGTAAGCGTGATGTCTTTACCGGGAATTGGTAGGGTATCAAAAATACCATTTTTATATGGACCGATCTCTCTGTTAAATCTATCTTTTTGCACAAAATTAACACCCTTCACACCTCGTAAGACTTCTTCGTACTGTTTCTCAATGCCTTGATGCCCTTTAAGTTCTCCCAATTGATAGGTACTGTTATTTCTTAATCCTCCTTGAGTAACTTCACTGAGATATCCGAGTACATTTGATGATGTGTTCAGAGGATATTGCCGTAGATATTTTTGTTGGATATAGAAGCCTTTATATTTATATAATTTTTCCTGTAGATAAGCATAATCCTCTTTTGATAATTGTGCCAAAAAAATGGATGGTATTACAGGGGAATATCTGCGCGCTCTTTTGTAGGATTTAATAAAGTCTTCCTTCGTGATTTTTAAGAGATTACAAAACTCGATGGTGTCGAGAGGTTCAACATCCTTTGGAATCACCATGATGTCATAAGAACTCTGATTTGCCACTAACAGTTCTCCATTTCTATCGTAAATATATCCTCTGTCCGGATAGACATATTTAACCGTTACAACAGAGTTATTTAAAGGGTTCTGTCTATACTTATCTTCAATTACCTGTAAATAGAACAGCCTGCCAATAAAAATCCCGCCAACGGTAATAATCAATAAAAATAAGACTGATTTTCTATGCATTTCCTTTATTTTCTTGGTGCAAAAGTAAAACTTATCATTACCAATATCATTGTAAAAGTAGTTGTTAATAATGTTTTTTGTAAAATTATTCCAAAGCTACTCCATTTAAAATACTCTAAGCCAAATACTATAAAGTGATGGATAAGAGTTAAAGCTAAAATATAGGTATATTTCCTTCCAAAGGGTAATTTATTAATAGACATAGAACTGTAATCAAGTTCCCTCTTGCCTATTACAACTTTTAATACTGGGATTCTTATAAAAGCAATAAAGAGCGTTGCAGCCGCATTGATTCCTCCGGTATTTGAAAAATAGTCTATTGCCAACCCAAGGGAAAAACTTAAAAAAATCAGATTATAATCTATTTTTCTTATCGGATAATAGAAAATGAATAGAATGTATAGAAAGGGGTTTATATAACCTAAAAAGTTTATATTATTTAGCACTATTATTTGAAGTAGTACTAAACTAATAAATAATATGGTTGCATTGATGCTCTCTCTATTCATGAGAAGATTTTTCCTCTAAGTTCTTAATTTCCTTTTTATCTAAATTATTAATTATTTCAACATGGCTTAGTGCACTCATATCATTGAAGAGGGTCACATTGATATTTTCATAATTATTATTATTGGTATTGAAACTTTTAATAGTTCCAATAGGTATACCTTCCGGAAAAATTGTTGATTTTCCCCCGGTAATTATCGTATCACCAATTTTTATAGAGGCCTGAATCGGTAAATACATTAATTGAACCGTTCTGTAATCTTTATTATCCCAACTTAAACTACCAAAATGATCACTTCTTACTAATCTAACATTAATTTGATAATTAACGTTAAGAACGGAGAGTACGGTAGCATAATGTTTGGAGGTGCTTTTAGTGATTCCAACTATTCCTTTACTGTTAACGACTCCCAAATCAGACTTTATTCCATTGCTTGTACCTTTATTAAGGGTGAGGTAATTATTACTTTTTCTAAATTCATTGTTAATTACTTTAGCAGCTATATAGCTATATTTTTGATAAAAATTTGTTGTGTCAATTATAGTTGTATTAATGGCAGAATCTGATATACCCTGAAGGTTTAATAAATTTTTTAATTCGACATTCTCTTGTGCCAATCGAATATTCTCTTTCTTTAACAGAATGAATTCTTTTACATTATTTATTTTGTTATAGATCCCTCCAGTTACGAAGTTAGCAGAATTTATAAACTTGCTTTTATGGAAAGAATGACTTTGTATAGTAAAAATAATAGCTATTAATTCAAGCAACAAAAACAGTAAAAAGTGTTTGTTTTTTATAAAAAATGACAGAATTTGTTGCATTTTTAGACCTTAGTTTACTATTTCATCAACACACTTTTGTATTTTTCAAGATCTTTTAATGCCGTTCCTGTACCTCTAACCACCGCTCTAAGTGGGTCTTCAGCCACATAAACGGGTAGATCTGTTTTTCGTGATAATCGCTTATCTAATCCTCTCAACATCGAACCACCCCCGGCCAGGTATATTCCTGTATTATAAATATCCGCAGCTAATTCAGGTGGTGTTTTCGACAAAGTTTCCATTACCGCATCCTCAATTCGTATGATGGATTTTTCTAAGGCTTTTGCAATTTCGCGATAGGATACTTCTATTTGTTTTGGTTTACCACTCAATAGATCTCTTCCTTGAATCAACAGATCATCAGGTGGATTATCCAATTCTTCATTGGCCGATCCAATGGTTTTTTTAATTTTCTCAGATGTTGCATCTCCAACGTAAAGATTATGTTGGGTACGCATGTACATAGTAATATCATTAGTAAATACATCACCAGCAACTTTTATCGATTTGTCGCATACAATTCCGCTTAGGGCAATAACTGCAATTTCGGTTGTTCCACCTCCAATATCAATGATCATATTCCCTTTTGGCTGCATAATATCTATTCCAATACCAATTGCAGCGGCCATAGGTTCAAATATTAAGTATATTTCCTTAGCATTCATTTGCTCAGCAGAATCACGTACTGCGCGTTTTTCAACTTCTGTTATTCCTGAAGGAATGCAAATAACCATTCTAAGTGAAGGTCTGAAAAAACTCTTTTTTATTGTTGGGATATTTTTTATGAACTCCCTGATCATATGCTCAGAAGCCTCAAAATCGGCAATAACACCATCTTTTAACGGTCTTATTGTTTTTATATTCTCATGGGTCTTTCCTTGCATTAGGCTAGCTTGTTTTCCGATAGCAATAATCTTTTTGGTCGTCCTGTCCATAGCAACTATTGAAGGACTATCCACAACAACTTTGCCTTTATGAATAATTAATGTGTTTGCTGTGCCCAAATCGATCGCAATCTCTTCAGTCATAAAATCAAAAAACCCCATATATATTACCTAGTTAAAATATTATTATTGTGAATACGACAAATGTAATGAAATTACCGAATTCATTTGCTAAATTTAATAAAGAAGAGAATGTTTCTTTTAATTATTAAATTAATGTTTAAAATGACGCGTCCCTGTAAACATCATGGCGATGTTATTTTTATTGCAATAATCAATTGATAACTGATCTTTAATTGATCCGCCAGGTTGTATTATAGCAGATACACCTGCATTGCCTGCTATCTCAACACAATCAGGAAACGGAAAAAAAGCATCGCTCGCCATTACAGCATTCTCTAAATCAAATTTAAAGAACCTGGCTTTAGTAATTGCCTGGTTCAAGGCGTCAACCCTTGAAGTTTGACCAGTGCCACTAGCACATAGTTGATTATTTTTTACGAGAACTATCGTGTTAGATTTAGTGTTCTTACAGATTTTAGAGGCAAAAATTAGATCATCAATTTGATCTTTTGTTGGTTCTAAATTGGTAGTTAAAGTCAAATCAGATTTGCTATCGGTAACATTATTTTTTTCCTGTACTAAAACACCATTCAATGCAGTTCTATATTGTGTATTTGGAAGATTTACCTCTTTTTGTACTAAAATGATCCTGTTTTTCTTTCCTTTTAGGATTTTCAAAGCATCATTATCATAACTCGGAGCTATTACAACTTCGCAAAACAATTTATGAATCTCTTCAGCTGTTGGCACATCAATTTTTGTATTTGCAATAAGGACTCCTCCAAAGGCTGAAACCGGATCTCCTGCCAGAGCATCCTTATAAGCTTGAGCTATAGAATCTCGCTGGGCTATTCCACATGCGTTATTGTGTTTTAATATTGCAAAAGTAGGAGCTTCATCCTTAAATTCTGCAATTAAGTTGACTGCTGCATCCACATCCAATAAATTGTTATAGGACAATTCTTTTCCATGTAATTTATCAAACAGCTGGTTGAGATCTCCAAAAAAGAATCCCTTTTGATGTGGATTTTCACCATAACGCAGACTCTTTACTTCATTAAAACTTTCTCTAAAAGTGATCTCATTTTGATTTAGATATTTAAATATGGCTGTGTCATAATTACTGGTAACAGCAAATGCCTTCGCTGCAAAAGTCTTGCGTTGTTCTATGCTTAATTCACCATTTTTATCCCTTAAAATATTTAGGAACTCATCGTATTGATCCATTGATGAAACACAAAGAACATCTTTAAAATTCTTTGCGGCAGCCCGGATAAGTGATATTCCTCCAATATCTATTTTTTCAATTATTTCTTGTTCACCGGATCCATCAGCAACGGTTTTCTCAAAGGGGTACAAATCCACAATAACAACATCAATTTCAGGGATGTCATATTCTTTAATTTGTTCAATATCACTGGTGTTATCTCTTCTCGTTAAAATCCCTCCAAAGACCTTCGGATGCAAAGTTTTAACCCTTCCACCAAGTATAGAAGGATAGGAGGTAAGGTCTTCCACCGGTATCACTTCAATATCTAATTCCTTAATAAATTTTTCCGTTCCGCCTGTAGAGTATATTCTTATACCAAGTTCGTCCAATTTTTTTACAATTGGCTCTAAACCATCCTTATGAAATACAGAAATTAATGCCGATTTGACCTTTTTTGACTTACTCATTTTAAACAATTGAATTATTTACAAAACTAATAAAACACATTAGTTTGAACAACTTTAAAAATGATTAAAAAAGAAAAAGTATTTGCTGAATTCAGGAAAATAATTTTCCTTTAAAATTATTTTCAATTCCGGTATTCCAATCTTCGATAAACCCTTCGATTTCTTCTAGAAAGATAGCATCCAATTCAATTCTGTTAGCGGTTAAATGAAAAACAATTTTATTGGATTCCGGTGGATAACCCGTTGTTATAGTAAAGGTTTAGGCATTAGGGCATTGGAGAAAGGAAAAGCGTAAACCGCCATTTATTTTGTCTCTCTGAAGAGAAAATTCCCCCCAAATTCCCCCAATAATTGCTCGGTTACTGTGGTAATTCATAACAAACATACTGTCGCACAAATCCTTCAGATTGTCGAAATTAATGTTTTGTCGAATCAGATCTTTGGTGGTTCGTACGTTTATTATTCTAAAAAATTCCATTTAAATAGTGTTTAGTGAGAAATATACAAAAATCTAAATCGTTTCTTTTTGCAATCTATTTACTTTTTTATAATCTCCTGTGCTATGTCATGACCTCACATAAAAAAGCAAAGATCTTATCAAAAATAATTCGATTTGTAAAATTCTGCCTATTTCCACCAAACACTAAATAAATTTTGAAACTTGTTCACAAACAAACTCTAGTATTACTTCATCATTTTCTGTAAAGGGATTTTTTGTGCGTGAATCGACGTCTATCTGTCCAATATTTACTTGGTTCTTAAAAATTGGTACAACAATTTCCGATTTTACATTTAATCCGCAGGAAATATAATTGTCTTGTTCGGTTACATCCTGTACCACAAAATTCTTATTACTAAGTGCAACCTGTCCACAAATACCTTTACCAAACGGAATTAAAATATGTTCCGTAGTTTTCCCCGAAAATTGTGCAAGTTTTAATTCGGGCCTTTGCCCATTTTTAAAATAAAATCCTACCCAATCATAATGTGGAATATTATTTCTCAAAAAATCACATATGTTTTGAAGCTTTTTCTCCAAGGGATTGGTCTTATTTACAATGTCGGAAATTTTATCCCTTAATTCATTATTTTTCATTTCTTTCTTCCTAATTTCGAGCAAAATTAAATACATTTTACTTGCAAAAGAATAAAACCATAATTAAATTTTTAGTAAAGTTTTTTGCAACTTATTTTATTCTGTTTGGTATCTATTCATTTTATCTTAGCAAAACTCAGCAAAGTACCGATATATTTTCCTGTTCACCCATAACAAAAGTGGTGGCACACCATGTTCAAAAAATGTCAAATCTGCTTGGGTACGACGCTTATGTTGAACAGAACACAGACGAGTTATCCATGAAATTTATGTTAAATGGGAAATATGTTTCAAGAATAATTGAAGGTTGTAATTCTGTGAGTATAATCATACTGTTTTTGGCATTTATCATTGCTTTTTCAGGAAGTATAAAGGATACTATATGGTTCGGTATTTTTGGTTCACTATTAATTTATTTGGTTAATTTGTTTAGAATAATTGCCTTAAGTGTTTTATATTATAAGTTTCCAGAATATCAGGAACTATTACATAATTTGGCTTTTCCTGCTATTATTTATGGTTTGACTTTTATTCTATGGATCACATGGGTTAAATATTTTTCAATTATTAATAAAAATGGATCTACAAAAAGGTTATAGGATTCTTATTATCCTGTTCTTATTTATGCTGCTTATTTTGGTGCGTGGATTTGCAAATGAATTATTTTATGATCCGTTCATTGTCTATTTTATAGATGATTATTTACATAAACCAATACCTGTTTTTAGTGGATCGAAGTTGTTGTTTGATCTTTTTTATAGGTATACTCTAAATACAATCATTTCTTTACTAATAATTTATGTGGCCTTTCAAAACAGAAATTTTGTAATTTTTTCCATTAAATTTTACATAATTGCATTTATTATCCTGATTTTAACATTTTTCATAATATTAAAAGGAGAGCTTGCTAATGGTTATTTATTTGCCTTTTACATCAGAAGATTCCTTATCCATCCACTCTTTGTATTATTGTTATTACCGGCTTTTTACTACAAACAATTAACTTCCAAGGAAATATTTTAAGATTTATTTAAAATAATAAGTGTTTTAAATTGTTATATTTGCAGTGATGAGAGATATTCTACATAAGATATTGTCTGTTTTTCTTTCTTTTACAGTGTTGTTTTCTACTCTGTCTTTCTCGGTGGATCAACATATTTGTATGGGAGAAGTAACCGATACTTCCTATTTTAGTGATGCGGATTCTTGTTCTATGAACATGGAATTAGAGGACTGTGCTATAGATGGCCTCACAGATCATAAGGTGCAAAAAGAAAAATGTTGTAATGATATCCATGTATTAATACCGGGCAACCAAACGGAACAACAAGCTTTACAAAATTTTGAAATTGAGAAAGTTCAATTTCTGATCGCATTTTCTTATACCTACGTAAACTTTTATGAGGATGATACGGACGAAATACCATTCAGATCTCATTCTCCGCCTCTGGTCGATAAAGACATAAATGTACTTTATCAAACTTTTCTTATTTGATTTATAAATTTTAATACTTTATAAGTAAAGGATGTTTATACGTCCATGCTTATGAAAATTTTGTGGCAATTAAATTATTTCAATAATTCTACAGATCGTTAAATAT
>PVMK01134449.1_pt1 | contig 36625 bp, 42 predicted proteins | sample 1853481 | NCBI WGS metagenome assembly PVMK01 (sample SAMN08533507, study PRJNA380276) | Marine sediment metagenome, whole genome shotgun sequencing project. | reverse complement strand
GAAGCGTTCATGGACCTCCCCAACTGCACGTTCTTTTTCGCGAGCGAAGAAGAGTAGCGTTTATCTGTTGCGCTGAAGAGGCCTTCGGTTGTAGGAAGGTGCCTTCAACAGGAGGCGCCCCATGACTCGAGCGGAGCTTGACCCCTCGCACATCATGCAAGTCGGCATGGGATTTTTCGGCTCTCGAACGCTCCTGACGGCGGTCGAGCTCGAGCTGTTCACTCATCTCCGCGCCGGGAAGCTGACCGGCGAAGCCATCGCACAGCGACTCCGGCTTCATCCGCGCGCAATTCCCGACTTCCCTGACGCACTCGTCGCGTTGGGCGTGCTCGATCGCGAAGGCGAGGGACCCGAGGCGCTCTATGGCAACACGACCGAGGCGGCGATGTTTCTCGACAAGAAGAGCCCGCAATACATCGGCGGGATTCTCGAGATGGCGAGCAGCCGCCTCTACCACTTCTGGGGGAACCTGACCGAAGCGCTTCAGACCGGGCAGCCGCAGAACGAGACCAAAGATGCGGGCGAGCCGTTGTTTGCAAAGCTGTACGCGGCGCCTGAGCGCCTGGAGCAGTTCATGAACGCAATGGCTGGCGTCTCGGCGGGGAATTTCAAAGCTCTGGCGGAGAAATTCGACTTCTCGAAGTACAAAACGCTCTGCGATGCGGGGGGCGCGACTGGGCAGCTCTCGTGCATGGTGGCCGCGGCGAATCCCCACATGCGATGCGTCTCCGCAGATCTCCCTCCGGTAGAGCCGATTGCGCAGCGCTGTATCGAACAGGTTGGACTGTCCGACCGAGTCTCGACGGCAGTCATCGATTTTTTCGCCGACCCGCTTCCGAAAGCAGACGTCATCACGATGGGGATGATCCTCCACGACTGGAATCTCGAAAAGAAGAAGCACCTGATCAAACTAGCCTACGACGCGCTGCCACCGGGGGGCGCGTTCATCGTAGTCGAGGCGCTGATCGACGACGCGCGCCGTGAGAACGCGTTCGGTTTGCTGATGTCTCTCAACATGCTGATCGAGTTCGGGGATGCGTTCGACTACTCGGGCGCTGATTTCAAAGAGTGGTGCACCGAAGCCGGCTTCACGCGCTTCGAGGTCATTCCGCTTGCAGGGCCGTCGTCTGCGGCCGTCGCCTACAAGCCACGATAAGGATGTTCGAACCCGCGTACTTGGGCGTCTCCTTCCTCTTCAGCGGCGTCGGCTTTGTGATGTTCATGTACGGCCGGAAGCAGGGCCGGCCGGTCCAAATCGGAGCTGGCCTGCTCCTCTTGATCTTCCCGTTCTTCGTACACGACGCCCTGTGGCTAGGCTTGGCCTCGACCGTTGTCTGTCTCGCCGCGTGGGCCGCCATTAAATCCGGCCTCTAGTGGGCTTGTGTGTGGGACGCGACGGGTCTATTGAGAGCGCGATGATCTTCCGCCGAAAAGACACACCCAAAGAAGCGCTCCCCGAAGCGCGCGACCGTCTCGCAGAGATCGTCGAGCAGTATCTAGCGGATGCTGATGACGCGACGCGGCGTATCGTGACAGCCGTGGCAGGGTTGCTGGCGAGGATCGCGTACGCGGATGGGAACTACTCGGCGCAAGAGGAAGCTGCGATTCGAAAAGAGCTCAGCCGGGTTCATGGCCTCAGTCAGAGCGGGGTCGATGCGATCTGCGGGCTCCTGGCCGACCACATCAGCCACGTCGCACTGCTCGGCGACCACGACTGGACGCGCGATTTGCGAGAGCTCGGGGGTCGAGAGCTACGCCTCGAAGTGCTGGAAGTGCTGATCGAGATGGCGGTCGCCGACCAGGTACTCAAGCACGGCGAGCAAACACAGCTACGCCGGATCGCCAAAGCCCTGAACCTGACGCAGGACGAGTACAACGCGCTTCAAGCGAAGCACCGCGACAAACTCTCGACCCTCAGCTAGTGGCGGATGCGCCGGGACCTGCCTGCCCGAGCATCTGCTTCATCATGCCGTGAAGCAGATTGACCGCCTTGAGCGGACGAATCATCACTTTGAAGTCGTCGATTTTCCCGTCGGCGTTCCAATGGATGATGTCCACGCCGTTGATGTGAATCCCGCTGACCTCGGACGTGAACTCGAGGACCGCGTCGGACTCGCCGAAGAGCTGGCGGACGTACGCAAACTCGCTGTTGCCCAGCACCATGATCGCAGCGCCAAGATACATCTTTGCGAGCTGCTTGCCCTTTTGCGGGGTGTGGACCACCGGCGAGTGAAACACGACATCATCTGCCAAGATGTCATCCAGCCCACTCGCATCCCGCGCCTCGATCAACCGATGCCAAGCCTCAATAGGAGAAGTCGCCATGCGGAGGACTGTCCCCTTTTTTGCTCCCAAACGCTAGCCGGTGGCGCGGAGGAGCTCGTCTAGCGCCGGACGCAAGGCGTCGGTGATGATGTGGGGGTCGGGGATCGCGTCGGCGTCGGCGATGAGAGCGATGGCCAGATCGCCGCAGTAGCTCCAGCCCGTGATGTTGAGGCCGATGCCCTCAATCGCGGGACCGACCGAGTAGATCGCTCGGAGCCGCGCGCCGGCGACGTAGAGCGGGTGGTCGGGGCCGCGAACATTGGAGATGATCAGATTGGCCGCGGGCGGCATGATGTCGGACAGTCCTGAGTGCGAATAGGCGCGTAGGATCCATCGGTAGAGCCCCGCCGGCGCAGCCTCGGACCAATCGAGCAGCGTGTCCATCCCGAGTTGCTGCTGTATCTCCTTCGACTGTGAGGTGATCGCATGAATCTTCTGCAAGCGCTCGAGAGGATCGCTCACGTCGTTGCAAAGCGACGTGAAGAGATTTGCAACCCGGTTGCCGGCCGTGCGCGGGGCATCGTCGGGTGAAGCGACCGCCATCGGAACACTCGCGACCAGCGGCCGGGACAGGTGCTCCCCGCGTTCATCGAAGAACTGATTGAGCGCGCCCGCAACGGTCGCCAGGACGACGTCGTTCAAGGTGACATTTGCAGCATTTTTCACCGCCTTGAATTCCGCGAGCGGTAGTGAGGTCGAAGCAAACGAGCGGCGTGGGGAAAGTGTCCTGTTGAAGACCGTGCGAGGCGTCACGAACGGATACGGGACGGCTGTCGCTCGATGCTTGATGTTCTTCAGGACGTTGACGCTGCCTTTGACCGTCCTTCTCATCAGCGGGCCGATGGAGCCCAGCTGCTCTCGCTGATCACGGACCGCGTCTTTGAGAAGCGTGCGGCGGGACGGAAGCGGCTCCGGAACCCAGGTCGGGTTTGGCGCGTCGAGATCGTCGTGGTTGCGCTCGACGTTCATCACCTCCCCCAACATGGTGGCCGACGCGACACCGTCTGCGAGGCTGTGGTGGATCTTCGTGACGAGCACGACCCCTCCGTCTGCCAACCCTTCTAGCAGCCAGGTCTCCCAAAGGGGCCGGTCGCGCGGAAGCTGGGTGCTCGCGATCTCGGCAATGGCCTGGTCCATCTCGCGATGCCCGCCGGGCTGCTCGATCCTTGCGCGATACAGGTGGCGCCCGATGTTGAAGTTCGGATCCTCGACCCAGACCGGGTGATGTAAGCCTCCGGGCACCTCCACCGGGCGCCGTCGAAGTCGAGGCACCAAATGCAGCTTGCTCTCCATGGACACGCGCACGAGATCGAACACGTCGGCGTAGGGAATCTTCGCCGGCAGATCGATGACCGCAACCTTCAGCGTGTGCATGTGTACGCTGGGCGTTTCCATATAGAGAAACGAAGCGTCCTGCCCCGTGAGCCGCTCCATGGTTGGCCTCAGCGATCCAACACGGCGAAACCGGATTTGTGAAGACGGTGATCGACGAACGGCGCCACCTCGGACGACCAGAAGAAACTCACGTGGCCGCCAGCGAACCAGCGGATGCCCGGTTGCCCCCAGTGCTCCCACAGGCGCTCGGCCTGCTCAGGCGTCGATACCTTGTCATCGCTCCCTGCGAAGATGAAGCGATTCTCGAGCGCGACTTTGGGAGTGACCGACAGCGGTGAAACGAGCTCGAAGAGCTCACGTGTGCGCACCCCGAGCACGCCGGCCTCCTCGGCCTCTTGACGTTGGTAAGCAGGCGCGTGGTGCACGAACAAATCCGGGATGTCACAAAGCGGAATTCCCGCGATGACGACGTCGACATCCTCCAGCCCCGAAAGCAACGCGGCGACGTAAGACCCCATCGACTGTCCGTACAACCCGATCTTGGTGGCGCCCTGAGCGCGGGCCCATTGAATCATCCGGCGAATGTCCCAGACCGATTGCGAGATGCCGTGGAACGCGTCGAGTAGATCGTAGGACAAGAGCGCGGCGATCGGCAATGAGGGAGGCTTACGAGGGCCGTGCAACGGAAGGACCGGCATCAGCAGGTTGAGCCCCAGCTCGTGGTGCAGCATGTCGGCCCGAAACCCAGCGAAATCCGCGTAGGGACCACCCGTCCCGAGGCCATGAATGCAGATCAGCCAGGGGCGCTCTGGGTCGCTGTGCCGGGCCAGCCATGCATGACTGATGTCATTGCGCTCGTAGTTGTTCCAGCGTTCGCTCGACGGGTCACCCGCGGGCGCGCAGTAGCCGCTCTCGAAGGAGAGCCATTCGAATCGCATCGATGGATGCCACGCCGGCTCGATCGAAGGGGACAGCAGCGGCGGCGGAACGGTGTGAAATGCGCTCGGGGCGGCAGGCTGCCCATCACGGTAGAGCGCGTGGGCGGCTGCAATCTCCTCGCCAACACGCACCAGGTCACCAGGGCCGGGATAACGGTGGGGCCGGCGCATTGCGGTGAGGAACAGTCGATCAATCGAACGTCCGGTAAACCGGGAGAGGCCCGTGTAGGCGTTGCTACGCGCAAGGCGCATGCTGACGGCGGCCGTTTGCTTCGGCGGGCGCGCACGCCTGCGTCTGCGGCGGCGCGGTCCTTCGGAGGACACCGACCCACGCCATGGAAACAACCGATGAACCAAACCCGACCACACACCCGCGCCAACCATCATTTCTCCAGTCGACCCAAAATAGAACATGTACTATTTTGGAGCAACCCGATGGTCACGAAACCAAACAATCCCGAGCAGAAACTGCCACCGAGTGTAGTGAGGGCCTTGCAGCGCTTCATGGAGGCCGGGTTTTGGAACAAATGGGCCGAAGCCACCGAGGCCCACTTGGAGGAACCTGCGCAGCAGTTCGATCCGGACTTCATGCGCAAGCTCGTCCCGAGGATGGAAACGTTCACGAGTTACTTCGGCGCCGAGGTTCGCGGCATGGATCGGGTGCCCCAAAGCCCCTGTGTTGGTGATCGGGAACCACTCGGGCGGAGTCATCACACCAGACACCAGCGCGGTGTACGCGGCCTGGTATCGCGCACGTGGTTTCGAAGACCCGCTGATGGGTCTGGCGTTCGACGGTATCTACGCTGTGCCTGGCTGGCGCGAGCTCATGCGGAAGATCGGCCAAATGCCAGCCAGCATGGACAACGCGCAGGCTGCCCTGGGCGATGGCTGTTCGGTTCTTCTCTATCCCGGCGGTTCCTACGAGGTGTTTCGTCCGTGGAAAGACCGCAACCGAATCCTGTTCAAGGGCCGCAAGGGCTTCATCCGCCTGGCGCTCAAAGCAGGGGTACCCGTGGTGCCGGTGGTGGGCCACGGCGGGCACGAAACAACGATTATCCTGACGCGCGGCGAGCGGCTCGCGAAGCTTCTGGGTTTGGACAAAGTGCGCTTGGATAGCGCGCCGTTCCTCTTGCAGATCCCGTGGGGCGTTTCGATCCCAGCCATGCCAGGCGTGCCGCTCCCCGCAAGGATCACCGTGCAAGTGTGCGAGCCCCTCGACTGGAGCCGGTTCGGCCCTGAGGGCGCCGACGATCCCGAGGTACTCGAGCAGTGTTACCAAGAGATCACGTCGATCATGCAGTCCACGCTCGACGCGCTCGCAAAAGAAAACCCGCGGCCTCTCATCAGCCGTTTTCGTCCCAGGAAAGGATAGAACGACTCAGCGATGTTTCTCGGCATTCCAACGATAGCGTGGGCATTTTTGGCGGTGAGCCTCATCGGCGCGGTGTTCACGGCCAATGCGTTCGTTCCGGTGCGCCGCGTTCCAGCGTTGTTCATGCCAAGCTTCTTCGGCTCGTGGTTGACTACCGAGCTCGCGATTCATCATGTATTTTGGCAGTCGATCGCCGCGTTCGTGTTCGTAGAGTTCGGCGCGCTCTCCGCGTGGCCCGGTTGGGCCGGACTGCTCATCACATTCGGCTCGTGGTTGGGTCTGCTCGTGCTGTTCGCGGACGGCAACCGGGCGCGGAGGACCTTCAACACCGCGCTCGGCGACATCGAGGCAGTCCGCAAAACCACGGGCGTGCCCCGTCGACACGTCGTGTTGCCATTCTACCAGCGGCGCCGTGGCGTCGAGGTTACCCGTGACGTCGTCTACCGGCGAGTGGCGGGCACGGTCTTGAAGCTCGACGTCGTTGCACCGGCGGCCCGGGGCACCCGCAGGCCCGCTATCATTCAGATCCACGGCGGCTCGTGGGTGATGGGTGACAAACGCGAGCAAGGTTGGCCATTGATGTCCCACCTCGCAGCAAACGGCTGGGTCTGCTTCAACCTCAACTACCGACTGAGCCCGGGCGCGACCTTTCCCGATCATCTGATCGACCTGAAGGCAGGGCTCGCGTGGGTTCGTGAGAATGCTGACGACTGGGGCATCGACCCAGATTTCATCGCGGTCACCGGTGGCTCGGCAGGCGGACACCTCGCCGCACTCATGGCGTTGACCGCGAACGATCCCGCGTACCAACCGGGGTTCGAAGATGCCGACACTTCCTTACAAGCCGCCGTGCCCATCTACGGCGTGTACGACTTCACCAGCCGCCTCGGCATCAACCGCCTCCCGTTTTGGTATCGACGGCTCGAGCGTCAAATCGTGAAGGCGTTCCGCGACGAAGAGCCCGAAAAATTCCGACGCGCCTCCCCCATCGATCAGATCCATCCCGAAGCGCCGCCGTTCTTCGTGATTCACGGCGACCGCGACACCCTCGCTCCGGTCGAAGAGGCGCGAGACTTCGCCACTCAACTACGCAAGGCAACCAAGGCCCAGGTCGTTTACGCCGAGCTCAAGGGCGCCCAGCACGCCTTCGACCTCTTCTGCTCCCCCCGGACCTCCCACATGCTCGTCGCCGTCCTCCGATTCCTAGACGCCACCCACACAAGCACGCTCGCCGAGCCTACCCAGGACGAACTATTGGATGACCGAGTTGGTTACCTGGGGGTTGCCGTTCGCTAGGACGAAGATGCCTGGGTAGCCTTGGGTTTCGAAGCCGGCGCTTGGGTTGTTGTCCAAAACGGAGTCTTCGATGATCAGGGTGCCGCTGCGGTCGTTGCTCACGAAGAAGATCGCGCCGCCGCCCTCGTTGGCGGTGTTGTTGGCGATGTGTGTGCCGCAAACGGTGAGCGTGAACGTATTGCCATCGTTGTAGATGGCGCCGCCGCTGCCGCCGCCAGGCGTGCCTGAGCGCTGCGGGTTGGCTCCGTTGCCAATCGCTTCGTTGTACGTGAGCGCGCTGTTGATGACCGTGTACGACACGCCAATCGAGCTGAGCGCACCGCCGTTCGAGCACACGTTGCCGAGCCCTTCGCCACCAAAGGTGCTGTTCACGACGTACACGGGGCGATCTTCATGCTGGTCGAAGACCCTGAATCGCGCCGCCGCCAACGTCGGGACCGACGTCATGGCACACGTTGTTGAAGAACCGCGAGTTGACTCACTTTGAAGCGCCCGCCGCGTACGAAAATCGCGCCGCCGCCGTCTTCTTCGGACTTGGCGTTGCCATCCACGAAGGTCAGATTCTGCACAGTCAGACGCGGGTGGTCCTGGTCGTTGCAATGAGACGTCGTCCAGACTTGATCCGGGTCACACGCGTTCTGATACAGAATGCGCACGCGCCCGCCGCCGCTCAACGTCACTTTGCCGCCGCCCATCGATGACGATGTCGGGGCTTCTGGTCGTTGAAGACCTTCGCCGTTCGATCGAGCGTGACGACGACCGGGTCCGGCCCACAGTCGAAGGTGATCACGCCGCCTTGCGCGACCGCTTCGACGAACGCGTCCGACGTACAGCTCTCGCGAGTTCCATTGCCAATCACGGTGTCCGAGTTGGACACGTCTTCTTCTTGGGCCTCGCCCGGAATACTGCAGGTGCCGTCGCCATTGCCGGTCGGCGGCCCGTCGTTTGGGTTGGTTCCTGGATCAACGAACGGCGACTCCCCACAGCCAAAGAGGGCCATCGCCAACCAGGCAGCGCACCAACACGAGTTGAATCGTGACATTCCCCATGCCCCCACCCTTACCTTAGCGTCCTGGAAGCCGCCCCCCAAATCGGGGGCTGGCGGCCCGCGCCCGGATCTGCCAAGACGCGCCGTCACGCGAAGGCGTGGGGGTTAACGCGTGCAGAATATGATTCGAAATGTGGCGATTATCGCCCACGTCGACCACGGCAAAACGACGCTGGTGGACGCGATGTTGCATCAAACCGGCGTCTTTCAGGCGCACGAGACGGTGCGCGAGCGCGTGCTCGATTCGAACGATCTCGAGCGTGAGCGCGGCATCACGATTTTCGCAAAGCACGCGTCGATTCGGTGGAGAGATTACAAGATCAACCTCATCGACACGCCCGGGGCACGCCGACTTCGGCGGTGAGGTCGAGCGGACGTTGAGCATGGCCGACGGCGCGCTGCTCTTGGTGGATGCAGCCGAAGGCGCGCTCCCCCAGACCCGATTCGTCCTGTCGAAGTGCATCGAGCTCAACCTGCCTGTGGTCACCGTCGTCAACAAGATCGATCGAAGCGATGCACGTCCCGACGAAGCGCTCAACGAAGTGTTCGATCTCTTTTGCGACCTCGGAGCCACCGACGAGCAAGCCGACTTCGCGCACATCTACGCGATCGGCAGAGACGGGATCGCCAAGCGCGAGCTCGAAGACGAATCGACCGACCTCACGCCGCTCTTCGAAACGCTGATCGAACGCCTCCCGGCCCCCGAGGGCGACCCTGCCCTCCCCCTGCAGCTGCTGGTGCACAACACGATCCACGACGAATACATCGGCCGCATCGCGATCGGCCGCATCCGAAACGGCACGATCAGGCCGCAGGAAATGGTGGCCATCATCGGCAAGGACGGCGTCGTGGAACGGAAAGTCGGCGGGTTGTGGGGCTTCGAGAGCCTGGATCGCGTACGCATCACCGAGGCCTCCGCCGGCGACATCGTCGCGGTCTCCGGCATCGAAGACGTGCACATCGGCGACACGATCGCCCCGCCGAGCCACCCGCACCCTCTCGAGCGAATCTCCGTGGAGCAGCCGACTATCAAGGTCCGCTTCATGGTCAACACCTCGCCCTTCGGCGGGCGTGTGGGCGACTACGTCACCTCCCGCCAGGTGCGCGAAAGGCTCTTCAAAGAGGCGCAGCGCAATATCGCGATGCGCGTCGAGGAAGGCGACGAGCCTGATTCTTTCATGGTCTACGGCCGCGGCGAGCTGATGTTGACGATTTTGGCGGAGACGATGCGTCGAGAAGGCTACGAGTTTGCCCTCGGAATGCCGGAGGTCGTGGTCCGCGAGATCGACGGGAAGCAGTTCGAGCCGGTCGAGACGGTCGTCGTCGACGTACCGCAACACCACGTGGGCACGGTCACACAGCTCCTCGGCGAGCGCCGGGGCGTCATGGGCAAGATGAGCCCCATCGGCGTCAATCGTTCGAGAGTCGAGTATCGCGTCCCCTCTCGCGGCCTGATCGGCTTTCGCTCGTTGTTCATGACCGAGACGCGCGGAGAAGGGCTCCTCAACACGATGTTCGAGGGCTGGGATCCGTACGCGGGCCCTCTGCTTCGCCGCAAGAACGGAGCGATCGTCTCCGACCGCGTTGGGGCCACGACTCCGTACGCCCTTTTCAACCTGCAGCCGCGGGGAAAGCTGTTCGTGGGCAACGGCACGAAGGTCTACGAGGGCATGATCATTGGGGAGCACAACCGCCCCAGTAACCTCGATGTGAATTGCACGCGCGAGAAGAAGCTAACCAACATCCGGGCCGCCGGACGTGACGAAAACGTGGTCCTGACGCCACACCGCGTGCTCACCATCGAAAACGCGCTCGACTGGATCGACCAGGACGAGCTGGTGGAGGTCACGCCGGATGCGGTGCGGATCCGTAAAGCGATCCTGCAGTGCAACCTGCGCCCGAAGCGCGAGGCGCCCAAGAAGGGCTAACCCCCCTCGGCGTCACACGCAGCGATTACGAAGGACCTCAGCCGCACGGCCCGGAAACAGGCCCCAGCATCGGTGCGACCTCTGGCAGTTGGTTGTGCGTTGCGAAAGATCCGCCGCAGACTTTCGCGCACGGAGGAGAACCCAACGCCCTCGGCCAACCCGACACACCGTCCCGTTGCCGGCGACTGACGTCCATCGCTACCCGAAACCTGCAATGGCTGTGCCAGCGAATCACAGCCGAAAAAGGGTCGCATATGGGCGCGCCGCTCTTGTAGAGGCGAAGAATCTTCGCGGAAGCCGTCGAAGCCGCAGCCGTTGCGCAAATTGCCCAGGGGGGCTCTCGGGGTTCATGATGGGTGGGTTGTGGCGAAATCCGGAGGCAGACGCGGCAAAGGTAGCAGCCCGAGTGGTGGCTCAGGCCGCTCATCGAAGACAGAGCGGGACGCGCTTCACCGGGCCTTCGCCGACGTGAAGCCCTTGGACCGCAAGACGGCAAAGCGCGTCATGGCGCCCCCAACGGAGACGCGCGCTCCTGTCGCCACGCGCGCTCGAAGCCTTGGACGGCCTCCGGAGTCTTTGAAGGTCGAACGGGAGAGCAACGGAATCGTCTCCGGGAAACGTGCCTCCACCCACGCGAGCATCCTCGACGCCCTCGAAGACCCACGGCTCGAGGTAGAAGCAGAGTGCGACCTGCACGGCCACACCGTTCGCGAAGCCGAGCGCGAGTTGCACCGCTTCGTCCGAGACTGTCAGCAGAACGGAAAGCGCTGGGTCCTGATCATCGTCGGCAAGGGCCTACACAGCCCCGGTGGCAAGGGCACGCTCAAATCCCAAATGGTCGAAGCCCTCAGCCAACGCGCCTCGTCCCGATTCGTACTCGCCTTCCGCACCGCCCCCCGTCACCTAGGCGGCACGGGCGCCCTAGTCGCCCGCCTAGTCGACCGCCTCTAGTGTACGGATCTTTTCGCCTGTGGTCGGCTTTCCTCCTCGCTCGCTCCTTGCGAGGTACGGATGTACCTCTCAGTCGCTCTCTGTGGGGGCGCTCGACCACAGACGAAAATCTCCGCACACTAGATTCCCGGAGCTCGCGCTACGTTTGCTGGGCGTTCACCTCGTTGAGCTGTTCGTTCAAGGTCCAGTAGTCGTACAGGACGCCAACGAAAAACAGGCCCCCGGTCAGGAAGTAGATCAACCCTGTCAGGTACTTCCCCATGAAAATCCGATGGATGCCGAACATGCCGACGAACGTGAGCAGGATCCAGGTCACGTTGTAGTCGACAGGACCGGACTCGTATCGAAAGTCCGCGGAACGATCGAGCGACGGCATCAATACCAAGTCGATCAGCCAGCCGATGCCGAGGAGGCCCAGCGTGAGAAACCAAATCGTCCCGCTCACCGGGCGCCCGTAGTAGAAACGGTGCGCGCCCATGAATCCGAAGATCCACAGCAGGTAGCCCATGCCGAGATTGTGGGTTTCACCGTTCGCCATAGAGGCGTTGTACGGCGCACGGTCTCCGCGGCAAGCCGGCTGGCTGCGAGGGCATCCCGCGAAAAGGGGACTGTCCCCTCTTTAGCCCTTGCTGATTTTGCCTTCTTTGTGGGCTTGGTGGCTGCGGCACTTGGGGCAGAACTTCTTGATGTGGAACTTCTCGGGCATCGTGCGCCGATTCTTGTCCGTCACGTAGTTGTCTTTGCCGCAGTTTTCACAGCTGAGCTTGATGAGGTCACGCATGGGATTTCCTTGCCTTCTCGGCGAGAAGGGCGCGGAGTGTAGCGGGGGTTGCCGCCCCGTCAAATCCCGTCTCGAGGGGCTCGATCCAGGCGCGAAACCCTGGAGTTTGGCTTGGCCGAGTGGACGGCCTAGGCTTGCTCCTCGATGCGTGTTTTCCTGACGTGCCTGTCGGTGATGCTTTTTGCGTCGCCGGTCCTCGCCTTCGAAGGCCTCCTCAAAGCGAGCCTCTCGAGCGAGCAGGGAGTGGTCGCGCAGATCAACGCCCGGTACTCCAAGGCCGGAGACGTCCGGATGGACATTCGATCGAAGGACGGCGACGGCCAGCCGGTCCACGCAACGACGATCATGCCGGCCAAGGGAAAAAGCTACTATGCGATTTCGCACGATCAGAGGTCCATCGTGGAGATTCCCTACTCGACGCTTGCAACGACGAGCCGGCAGGTCACCGGCTCCGGCGACAACCCCAACCTGCAGATCAAGAAGCTCGGAAAAGAGACCGTGAGTGGGCTACAGACCGAGCACGTCCGCGTGATCGACAAGGACAACAGCGCCGTCATTGACCTCTGGCTCACGCAGAAATACCCCGCTGACCTCTGGACGCGGGCGTTTCGGGGCAGGAATCTCGGCCTCGAGATGTCCGACGACGAACGCACCAAGGCGATGAAGAAGTATGGCGTTAAGCCCGGTTTTTCCATGAAGATGCGGGTTGACCAGGCCGGCGGCGTTCCAGTGGTGTTCCTAGTCGAGAAGGTTCAGCGAATGCCAGTGCCGCCTGACGTCTTTGCGTTGCCCGAGGGATACACGCGCATCCAACCCCCGGCCGACCCGCAACCTTGACGGGCTAGGGCGAGCGAGCGATATAGAGCCGCAAATAGACGCCGAGGATGGGGCGCCGCAAAGGAGTTTCAATGACTAAGCAAGTGGTACTGCGCGCGTTGATCTTGATGTCCGCGCTGCTCGTGTTGAACGGGTGCAAAGATTCCGAGACGGCCAAGGACGCGAACAAAGGCGATCCGGCCCTCGTGCTCGACGCCGGCCAAGAGCCGCGGGAAGCGCTCCGCTACAAGATCGGGCACGGGACGACGACGACGGCCACGATGGACTTCGGCATCGCTTCGTTGACCACCTCGAGGTCCGGCTCCGAGCTCGCCGTCACCCCCGGGGTCCGGCTGCACGTCGTGTCTGGGCCGACCATGCAAGGGAAGCGCGGTAGTACTCGCTTCGACGTTCGGATCATCAAGTCCGAGGCGATCGTTCCAGGGGGGATCGACCCTGCGTTCGCGCTCGACCTCAACAAGAGCGCCTCGGTGCTCAACAACGTCGGTGGTTGGGTTGAAGTCGACGACCGCGGCATCATTCAGAGGACCGAGCTGAACGAGAGTGCCAAGCGCGCCGACGTTCCTGTGCGTCTACTCGTGATGATCATCAATGCGCGCACCTCGCTCTCCCGCGTGATTCTTCCGGCCGAACCGGTCGGACCCGGCGCTCGCTGGGAAGCGCGCAAGGACCTCACTCTCTACGGGTTCGAGGTCAGCCAAGTCGACACATACACGCTGGTCGAAAAGGTTGGCGACGAGCTCAAGCTCAACGTCCAGATTCAGCAGACCGCTCTTCCGCAAACCATCACCTTCGAGGAAGAAGGCCTCGAGCTGTCGGTCGAATCGTTCAAGATGAACGCGTCGGGTGAGGTGATTGCCAACCTCAACGCGCTCGAGACCAATGCCTCCGCAAGTGGCGAGTCGGTTGGCATCATCAACGTCAAGACAGTCGATGGCACTGAGAAGGTGGAAATCGATCGCGCCTTCCAGGTCCGGATGACCGTGACGTACGATCTCGCAGAGACCGAGGCCGAGGCAGCGAAGGAAATGAGAGAAGCCGAGGCCGTGCGAGAGGCGGAGGCCAAAGCCGGCGAGGAGCTCGAAGCTCAGGAATAAAGCGTCCCCGGCCATAGGGCAGCCACGACGGCACGTTGGGTTCGCTCCCTCTTCCAGTATTCGGATTCGGGATCGAGCACGACGCTGCCGTCGATTAGTTTCTGGAGTGTGGCCTCGACACCACTGGCAAACTTGGCGTCCTGGACGACGATGTTGGCCTCGCTCTCCCAGAAGCTCGCCGTCGCATCGAGGTTGGCCGACCCTATGCTGGTCACCAACCCATCGACCGACACGATCTTGGCATGCACATAGGGGCGGATACGGCCGCCTCGCGCAACGATCATGGGGAGACGGTGGCGGAACGAGCTCGTACGCCTCGACGCCCGCCTGCAAGAGGGGCTCCAATTTCGCTTTCACCATGTACTCGAAGAGGGTGCGGTGCAGAGGCGCCGGGAAGAACGTCCCGTCGTCTCGGCGGGCCGCCGCGCTCCCGGTGAGAAGCATGACGCGAACGTCTCTGGCCAAGAGCCGATAGATTGCGCGCTCGAGCGCGGGTACGATCGGGAAGTCGTTGACGATGTAGACGTGGTCCTCGGCCACGTCGAACATCGCCTCGTACATCGCGAGGCCGTTGGTCTCGGCCAGGCCGCGATGCACGACGAGCCGGCCGGCAGCGGAGCCGGCTGCCTCGAGTTCGGGTAGAACATGCCGATCAGGAGGAATCGTCGCTCCGCCCTGTCGATCCCAAGTACGCATGAAGGTCTCTTGCACCTGGCGAACGAGGGGCCCGGACACCTCCACGTGAGCGTCGAGCCACGGAATGGACTCGTGACGCGTGTTGTCGTGCACGGGCACCTCGTTGAAGCCCGAGAAGTATTCGTCTCCAGCGTTTCGCCCGGACACGAAGGCCAGCTCGCCATCGATGATCACGAGCTTTCGGTGGTCGCGCTTCTTCAGGCGGAACACATCGACCTGCTTGCGAGACTCGATCGGGTTGACCGCGAGAACCTCGATGTTGTCTTCTTCTCGCAGCGAGAGGAGCAGCGGGTTGAGGCGGCCGAGGACTTCTTCGTCCGAGTAGAGGGCGTCGACCATGAATCGAACCTTCACGCCGGCGCGTGCGCGCTGAATGAGCTTCACGATCAAGAGCTCGGCGAAATCGCTGGGCCGGACCATGTAGAACTGAACGTGGATCGTCGACGCAGCCTGCTCGAACGCAGCAAAGAGCCGGTGGCGCGCTTTTTCGTTGTCGAGCTCCGCGTGAAACGCGTTGCCCTCGACGAGCTGTGACTCGGTGGTCTGATCGAGGCGCCAGTCGAGTGGGCTGCTGCTTTTGCGGTCGCGCGCGAACTGGGCTGCTTGCTCAGTTTCGGGACCAAATTCGCCGGCAAGTGCACGGCTGATGGCCGTCGACGGCGCCATCACCGTCACCTGCTCCGCGCGGCTGCGCTCCGACTCTTCATCGCGGCCGGTCAGAATCGCCGTAACCGGTACGCCCTTCGCGCGGAGCCTGCGAATGGCGGTCGACGCGAACATGCCGACAAAATCGACGCCCAGACTCCTGAGTTCCTCCTCCTCGGCTGAATAGACGAGGATCGCGCCGCGCGGCAGCCGCTGTTTGAGGAGCTCCGCGTGAATGAGCGCGTCGCGGTTCTTCTCGTGGATGTCGAAGTAGACCAGTTCGAAGCCCGCATCGAGCAGCGCGTGCAGCGCTTCGATGGGCGACGAACCGGACGGCGAATCATCCGGGGGCTTGGAAAGAAACAGCCCCACATGCACCAGTACGACCGGCCGGCCGCTGGCCACCAGCAGGAGACGGTGGCCGATCACCTCCGAAACGACCTCTCCCTTGTCGTTGCACACTTTGACCGCGACTCGATGAATGCCTGCCTCCGGCGCACGGGTCATGATCCGCACTTCGTTGGCGCTACCGATGGGCACTTCGCCCACCACCTCATCGTCGACGTAGAACCGCGCATAGCTGCCCAGCTTGGCGGACACCCCCAAGGTTGCAGCAAGCTCCACGCGTTCACCGGGACTCGTCAGAACATCGCGCTGCACGCCACCCAACAGGCGCCGAAGACTCGGGTTTCGCCCCCAGCGGTCCAACGTTGCCCCGAGGGAACGCGCGGCGGCGTCGAGGATTGGGCGTGTCTCGCCCTCCGCGATCGTGGCGGCGATGCGCCAGACGCGTTCGCCCAAGTCTCGAGGTGCCTCGTCGTCCTTCACCGGGCGCAGTATAGGCTGGTTAGGCGTCTTCGTCGGTGACCACGGCCAGGTACGGCAGATTGCGAAACTTCTGCGCGTAGTCGAGACCGTATCCGACGATGAACACATCGTCGACGGTGAAGCCGAGGTAGTCGATGTCGACGGGCACGCGGGTGCGGGCCGGTTTGTGGAGCAAGGAGGCGATTTTGAGCGATGCCGGCTGGCGAGTCGCCAGATTCTCGTGGAGGTAGGAAATAGTGAGGCCCGTATCCACGATGTCCTCGACCAGAATCACGTGCTTGCCCTCGATGGAGGTGCTCAAGTCCGTCGTGATCTGCACCACGCCACTGCTCTCCTGCTGGTCGCCGTAGCTACGAACGCCTAGGAACTCAACCGCGACGTCGAGGTCGATGTGGCGCGCGAGGTCGGCTGCAAAGACGTAGCTGCCCTTGAGCACGGCGACGATGACCAAATCTTTGCCCAAGAAGTCATGCGTGATCGCGCGGCCGAGGTCGGCCACGCGGTCGGCGATCGTGTCGGCGTCGATGAGAGGCTTCAGCGGCATCGCGACCCATTCAGTTCGCGGAGAAGACGATCGGGAACTTCGCGGGTCCGCCTTCCGAAGACGCCGGGAAGCGCCACCGCCGCACCGAGGCTTCCACACATGCCGCCAGGCCACCGGGACCGGTCCCCACAGCGTTCACCGCCTTGACACGCCCCGAAGCGGCAACGGTCACCGTCACGTCCAAACGGACCGAAGGCGATGATTGCTGACCGCGAATCGATCGCTCGTAGCAACGCTGCAGGCGGGGCTTGTTCGTCGTCACCGTCGCTCGAACCCCGTCGCCATCGAGCGGAGGCTTGTTGCTTTGCGTGGCTCCCGATTTCTCGACTGCGATCTTGGCGGGCGCCGCATCTGCACTCGAGTCAAAGTCGGCGAGAAGCTTCTGATCAGCATCGCTCAGCGAGTCACTTGGCGCCGGAGCGACAGCGGGCTTGGGACGCGGAGCACGTCGGGCCTTTGGCTTGCGCGGCCTGGCCGGCGCCATCTTCGGGCCATCGTCCGCGGGAATCACTGGCTCGACCGCAAGCACGGCGTCGACTGCTGCGACTTGATCGCCTTCGACCGATTCGCCGTCGACCGATTCGCCGTCGACTGATTCGCCTTCGGCCGGCAGGCTTTGGACCGCATCGTCCTCGGATGGAGGCTCTTCGGCGGCGAGCTCTGACGGCTCCTCGGCCGCCTTTTGGACCACCGGCGTTGATGCCGCAGGCACTGCAGCGACAGGCTCGAGCTTGCCGAGGAGATCCTTCAGCAACGAATCGCCAAACCTGTCGAACGCAAGAAACGCAGCGACCGAGGAAAACACGACAACGGCCACGATCACCGCCCACTTGCCGAGCGAAACTCGCTTGTCTGGTTCGGCCTCTGCGACGGCAGCCGGAGGTGGCACCGAGGGCACAGAAACCAAATCGTCCGGTTCGGGTGGCAGGCCCGAATACGAGCCGAGCTGGGGAGACGACTGGAATACGCCCGCCGGGCCGAGCGGCGCGGGCGGTTGCGACATCTCCCCAAGCGAGTCGCGCGAGCCGCTCTCGGGCTGCAGCGCATCGGCAAGCGGCGCAAAGTCTACGGGCGCGTTCTGCGGCACGGCGCCTGCCGGGGCAAGCGGGGGCGAAGGCGGCGAAGGCGGTGAAGACACGACGGCCGGCATCTCCGATTCGGTAGTCGAGGTGCGCGAATCGACGAACGGAGGCATCGATGAGAACGATGACCGCGAGGGCGGGCCCGAGTGCCGACGCTCGTGCAACAAGGCCATGAGCTCTGGAACCGTCGCGAGCGGACGCCACTCGTCAAAACCTTCGCGCCAAACCAGCGTGTACTCGCTCACCGCACTCGCATCGATCTTGTGCGCCATCTCTTCGAGGCGAATGGGGCCGACGGGAACGTCGTTGATCGAGACGTGCCACTCGGGAACCTCCGCGGTGCCAGCCGTCGGAGCGACGGGAACCGGGAGCGCCAAGCCGGGGTGGTGTCCCGGGAGCGCAGCGCTTGCGGCCGCAGGAGCCGACGACAAGCTGCGCGATGCCGAGGACGTGGGACGCGGCGGCATGGACGAATTACGTCGGCGAATCGGCGAAGACTGTCGGCGGGCACGTGCGGTCGGCGCCTCATGCCCGAACGCCGAGACGGGCTCGGACTTGCGCGTAACGTCATCGAAACCGTAGGCAGCCCCGGCCGGAACGGTCACGTCGGGATCGCCTTTGCGCCCGTCGATGAGGATCTTGTGGTTACACTTGCGGCACGGAAAGCGCACGACGCGACCCCGGACTTTCTCGTCCGAGATCTTGTATTTGGCGTGACAGCTATCGCACTCGAATCTCATCGACTTCACCGCTTGTGGGCAAGCAGACTCACTTGCGTCATTTCCAGCTTGGCATCGACAGAATCGTAGCGCGAATTGGTGTACTTATTCAATAAGAACGCAAAATTTTCACATGCCTGAAAGCACGTAGTATCGCGCCTGCATTTCGTCATAGAGCAGCACGAGCTGGTTCTCGCCTATCCGACGGCTCCAGCGCTGGTCCTCTTCATCGTAGGCGATGCGGAAGCTCGCAGCGTAGCGGTAGGCGATCATCACACGGTCCATTTCCCTAGTGATCGTGCGGTATTTGATTTCGTAGCGGACGTCTGTGACGCGCTCCCGCCAACGGCCGAGCTTCTTTCGTAGCTCCCGGTAATCGAGATCGTCATCACCCGAAGGGGTGCCATTGTCGTCCAGGTACTGCGGGTGGGCCATCGCGAGGAGAGCACCCACATCCCGTGCCTCGACGGATTTTCGGTAATTCTCCATGAACGTGATGACCCCCCGATTCGCGGGGGTGTCCGGCACGGTCGTGTTGGGGATGTTCTTCTGACAGCCCACGGCAGCGATGAGCGACGCACACAACGTCACGGTGGTTAGGGCTCTACGCATACAGCACATCACAGGATCAACGCTCCTCTTCGCCACGGCATTCCCGATTATCCATCAGCGGCTACTGAATCCCATAATCTTTGATTTTGTAAAGGAGAGCGCGGTGGCTGATCTCGAGGAGCTTGGAGGCGGCTGTCCGGTTGCCCCCAGTCTTCTCGAGTGCCCGCCGAATGAGGGTTTCCTCCATGAATCGGGCGGTTTTCTTGATGGAAAGCTCCCCGGTCGAGAGGCTGGCCGCGATGGGATCGGCCGGCTGGCGCATCCGATCGGGTAGATCGGCCACCGTGACGACATCCCCCTCCGCCAGGACAACGGCGCGCTCGATGGTGTTCTCCAACTCGCGCACGTTTCCCGGCCACGGATAGTTGAGCAACAGCTTGCGGACGTGGGGGTCGAGCCCGCGGATCTGGGTGCCAAGCCGTCCGTTGTTGCGTTCGATGAAGTGCTCCACGAGCAGCATGATGTCGTCGCGTCGGTCGCGCAGTGGTGGGACGTTGAGCTGCAAGACGTTCAATCGATAGTAGAGGTCGTCGCGGAAGCGCTTCTCCTCCACCTCGCGTCGCAAGTTCCGCACGGTCGCGGCGACCACACGCACGTCTATCTCGTGGTCACGCGTTGCACCGAGAGGCCGAATGCGCCCCTCCTGCAAGACGCGCAGCAACTTCACTTGCAACGTCAACGGCAACTCGCCGATCTCGTCGAGGAAGAGCGTGCCTTGATCGGCCTCGGCAAAGAGGCCCTTCTTGTCGGCGTGTGCGTCCGTGAACGCACCTTTTTTGTGGCCGAAAAGCTCACTTTCGAGAAGCGTCTCTGGAATCGCGCCACAATTGATTGGGACAAATGCTTTGTTCTTGCGCGAGCTCCCCTCGTGAAGCGCGCGTGCGACGAGCTCCTTACCCGTGCCGCTCTCCCCCTGAATCAAGACCGTCGTTTTGTAATCCGCAACCTTGTCGATGATGGAGAAGACCTTGTGGATCGCGTCGCTCTTGCCGAGGATGCCATGGACGGTCTGCTCCTTGCGCATGGCTTCCTTGAGAGCGCGGTTCTCGCGGCGAAGCGATTCGCGTTCCTCGGCTTTGGTGAGCGCGATCAGCACTTCGTCTTGTTTGAAAGGCTTCGAGATGTAGTCGTAGGCGCCCACCTTCATCGCTTCGATCGCGAGGTCCACAGAGCCGTAGGCGCTCATCAAGATCACCGTCGCCAGCGACGAGCGTGCTTGGATCTCGGCGCAAAGCTCGAGGCCGCTCATGCCGCTCATTCGAACGTCGGCTAGCACGAAGTCGGGGTCGAACCGCTCGAGCTGTTCCAGCGCGGTCTCGGCGCTTTCGGCAGCCTCGACCTCGTAGTTGTGCTTCTTGAGCAGCGTGCGGAGCACGACCCGTATGTTTTCTTCGTCGTCTACGACCAGGACACGGCGCATGGAATTAACCCTATACTTTCTGCATAGCAGATGGCCAGGTCCGAAAAAAATTTCATGATCCTGGGCTCATAGAGCGAGGTCTGCTGTAAAGTTCTCGCTTGATTGGCCTTAATGCGCCCTAGTGGGTATGATTTCGCTGTCGGGTAGGGGGAGAAGACATGAAGATCCGCTTTGCTTTTTTACTGGTGGTGGTGGGGTTCATCGCGACCGTTAGCAGTTGTACGCAACGGTCGTTGAATGCGCTCAATCCGTGCACGATCAACGGCGTCGTCCAGAACGTGCCGGTCAACCCGCAGCGCGCGCTGGACCTGTTGATCGTCATCGATGACTCGCCTTCGATGCGCGACGAACAGGAGAAGCTCCAAGAGCAGGTGCCTCGGCTCGTGAACCTGTTGCTCACCGGTGGTGAAGCGGACCCCGGCGCCGTGGGTACGTTCCCCGCGATTGAAAGCCTGCACGTCGCCATCATCACGCCGGACCTCGGACACTCGACCGTGCCGGCACACAACTTCAGTGCGGGTTCCGGCGATTCGTTCGATTTCAACCCGACCAACGCGTGCATGCGCAACAACGGCAGCGGCAAGGCGGGCTTCATGCAAGTAGAAGGCCTCAGCGGCACGCCGCGCGAGGTTTGCTCGGCTGTGACACCGCCCGAAGGTACGCTGTACCTAAACTTCCCCGAACCCGGTTTCACCGCGGCGGACCTGATCAGCGACGTCGAGTGTGTGACCGGGCAGGACGACGGCTGCGGCTTCGAACAGCAGCTCGAGAGCATCCTCGCTTCGGATCGCAACACGGCCAACGGTCCCAACAGTGGGTTCTACCGCGATGGCGCGTTGCTGGCGGTCATTCTGATCACCGACGAGGACGATTGCTCAACGACGGACCCGCAAGTCTTCGATGTCGAGCCCCGTCCGCGCAATCCGTTCCAGGGGCCGTTCAACGGGACAGATCAGCTGCAGTTCAACCTGCGATGCTGGGAGCACAGCAAGGAAGACACCGTGGACGAAGCGAAGGTCTTGCAACGGGTCCGACGTTACATCGACGAGATCGCTGCACTGAAGGACGACCCGAGCCAAGTCGTGTTCGCCGCCATCACGGGTATTCCCGAGGACAGCACGCTCGACCGGGAGAACTTCAGCAGCGACGAGGAGCGGTACGCCGCGATCCTCGACCACAGTGCCATGGTGGAGAATCCCAACCCGGACGAAACGGTGCAGATTTGCGACGGTGGAGACAACGATGACCTGATCTGCGCCGATGCCAGCGGGTGTCCGGGGGGCACGTGTATTGTGACACCAGCTCAGGGTCAGGCGCTCACACCCTCGTGCACCGCAACCGATGGCTCAGGCGCCGCTGCTCCGGGCCGTAGAATCGTTGAAACGATGGAGGGTCTCGCCGCGGGCAACACCGGCGTGGGCACCGTCGTCGAGTCGATCTGCGCCGCAGACTACGCGCCAGCACTCAACGCAATCGTCGACCGCATCGCCGCAGCGCTCCGTCAGCTTTGTCTGCCGCGCCCGCTCAACCGCAACTCCATCGACATGGTGGGCTGCGAGGTGCGCGAGGTACAGCCCGAGGGTAGCACTTGCGCCACCGCCGGCCGCGGCCGCGAGGAAGTGCCTGTCAGCACCGAAAACGTGGGCACCGATGCCGAGCCAGATATGCGCGAGGTCTGCCGCATCACGCAGCTTCCGAGTGACCCCGCGGCCGGTGTACCGGCGGGCCTCGGCTGGTTCTACGACGACTTCACGCTGGAAACAGTTGGCACCCCCGATACGCCGGGAGCATGCTCGTTCAATCCCGAGGCACAGCGCGTGAGCTTCACCGAAGGCGCAGCTCCCATCACGGGCGCACGCATTCGCTTCGAGTGCTTGCAGGCGGCACCGCCGACCACCGAGGACGTGGGCTGGCCGTGCGACGCCGACGCGGACCCCGATGACACGATCTGCAATCCCCAGCCGGAGAATTGCCTCGAAGGGGAGTCGCTCGATGACTGCGAAACCCGCATCCTCAAAGAGCGCTACGACCGCGACAACCTGAAACTCACCTGCGACGGCGAAACCAACACCTGCCAGCTAACCTGCGAAAGCAACGTCGAATGCCCAGGCGGCTTCGCCTGCTACGACGCCAGCGGCGACGGCAACAGCTACTGCGTAAACCCAACCTGCTCCCTAAATTAGGCGCGGGCCAGCGCCACCGTCAGTGCCAGTGCCAGTGTCAGCGCCAGTGTCAGTGCCAGTGCCAGTGTCAGCGCCAGTGTCAGTGTCGGAGCCCGGGTCAGTCGACTGCGGGTTTGAAGAGGCGGAGGAAGGCTACGAGGTCGAGGGCGTTTCCGGTGAACTGTACGTCGCCGGAAGCGAACGCTTTAATCGGGTTGCGGAGGCCGAGCGCGAGCTCGCGCCAGACGGTCGAGTCGGCTGTGATGGTGAGGTCAGGGTTCTCGGGGAAGTGGTCCTTGAACTCCGCGACGCCGCGACGAATGTGGATGCCGTAGCCTTCGTCTACGTCGGGGAAGCGGAAACCGACGAGCATGTCTTTATCCGCGCTCCTCTCGTAGACGAGGTTCGCCGGCATCGCGGCCACGAAGCGGCCGATGGGCACACTGCTGACGAACGAAAGTGCGTTCTCCGGCCTGGTCTGGTCGCGAATCTCCACTTTGCCTTCGAGCTCGAGCGCTTGCGTGAGGTAGTAGTTGCGTGCGTTGGCATTGACCTGGCGCCGACCGAGCGCGCGAAGAGCGTCGGCCTTGATCTGCTTCGCCTCGGTTGACTGCCGGTCGAGCTCGATCGAGTGCGTCGCGAGCTCGGCTGCCCATTCGTATTGCTCGTCCGCAAGGGCTTCACCGGCAGCGCGTTGCAAACCCTCTACGCCGCCGGCGAGGGACGCCATTGCGGCAGCACGCTCGCCCGGACTCGCAGGTTCCAGCTTGGCCGCATCTCCGTCGAACCATCCGAGGTAGCCGCTGAAGATCCCGCGAACCGACCACTCGACCTTCCCGTAGTACTCCTGCAGAAACGGGTGCTCCGCGAGGTGCGGCGGAAGCTTCACGACTTCGACGAGCTCGTCTGGGGTAAGCCCCTGGTTGATGCCGCGAATCGTCTGATCATGTACGAACTGAATGGCATCGCGATACGCCGTGAGCGTTTCGTACACCTCTTCTTGCCCCGAAATCGAACGCGTGTGACTCGGAACGAGATACGCCGGTCGCAAAGCGCGCATCTTGTCGATGCTGTACGCCCAAGCGAGAACATCACGGTAAAGCGTCCCGCGAATGGAATAGAGGTTCGGGAACGCCTTGTAGATGTTGTCGCCGGGCAACAAGACGCCACGCTCTGGAAGCCACACGAAGAGCTGGTCGTTCGTCTCCCCGGGGGCGTGCACCAAGTGAACCTTCACGCCGCAGATCTCCGTTTCGAGCTCGTCCGAGAAGGTCTTGTTCGGACGAATCAGCCCAAGGGTCATGTTGGGGTCGAGCGTTTCGACGAACGGTCCGAGCCCGACGTTCTCCATCTGATCAGGACCCAAATCGCGAAGATGGCTCCCAAACATGCGCCCGCTTCGCTTGCGGAGCACCGGCCGAAGAACGTTGGCCATGCGGTTGATGTAGTAGTTCGTCGTGTCGTGCGCGTAGACGTCGATCTTGCCGTCCGGCGCAAAGGCCAGCCCGCCCATCACGTGGTCGGCATGGTTGTGGGTATAGATCAACGCCTCGATGGGCTTCTGCGTGATCTTGTCGAACTCTGCCTTCACTTCCTTGGCGGTTTCCATCGAGCCCATCACGTCGACGATGAACACGCACTCATCGCCTTCGACCATGATCGAGTTCGCGATCCCAAAGCCGACAGCCTGGTAGACGCCGTCGGTGACGGTGTAGACCTTCCGCTGAAACTCGACGCTCTGGAGCTCGAGGGCGGCGTTCACGTCGCTGTCGACGGCGACCGACTCCGATTCGACCTTCTGCGACTGTTGACAAGCGACGAGCAAGCACGTCGAGGCCACCGCAATTATTCGGCACAGCATGCGCCATGGTGCCATGGATTGTGCTAGATCGTGGCCGCTCCCGCCATGAATGACACGAAACGAGTGGATCCCTCCCAAGCGCTGCGCTTAGCGATGCAGGCACTCGGAGGCCGGATCTCGATTCCGCTGTCCTTGATACGGGCTCGCCTGGCGGAGATGTCCGAGAAGGTCTCGCTGCGGGTCGAGCCGGTGAGCCCCGGTCTCCGAATCCAAGGGGAGGCGCACGCGCTCGGCGCACCGATCAGGTTCGCGGCGCGACTCGACGCCGACGGCGTTCACATCGAAGGCGAACAGCGCACGATCCGCATCCGCCTAAGCGAGGTAGAGCTCTCGACTAGCGAAGACGCGCCCGGTCCGCTCGCCGACGCGATTCGCAACGGGATGATCGACACCGACAACCCCGCAACACTCATCGGAAACATGATCTCGTTACCCGACATGATCGTCGAGGCACAAGGGCGGGACGTCGTGATCGACTTGATGCGGGTCCCAGCGATTCAGCGAGACGAGATGCTGCGCACGGCGGTCGCGGCGGCAACGAGCTACGTTTGCGTCAAGGGTATTCGTGTTTCCGACGACGCGATCGAGCTTCAACTCGGGCTGTTGCCAGGTGGACCCAAGGAAGCCGCGCTCAGCACCGCGCGCGCAATACTGACTCCTGCAGTTCGTTTCCTCTGGCCGGAGGGAAGAGGACGATGAGCAGCGTCAAACGATGGAACCCGCTCGGCAGGGCCTCTTTCGCGTCGCGCGAGCAGGAGTTTCACGAGATCGCGATCCGCGGCGTCGACGGCTACGACAATTTCGGCGACCCAAGCTACCTCGAAGGGCTCCGGCGGCTGCTCTACTCCTACGACCACGAGGCGCGCCTGCATCGGGTGGGAAAGCTGACCGCCGTCTATCAAACCGTAGGCCTACTCGCGAGCAGGCTGCACACCGAACGGTGGTTCGAGATGCAGCCCGATTCGGCTAAGATCGCGATCGAACGCCCGATCATCATCACCGGCATGGTGCGCACCGGAAGCACCGCCCTTCACTACCTGATGGGTTCGAACCCGGACATGCAGTGCCTCCAGTATTGGCTTGCTCTGCATCCACAACCTCGCCCTCCTCGCGCGATGTGGGAGGCCGCGACCGACTTCCAACACGGACGCATCGAGCTCGACATGATGTATCGGGCGGGCAAGAGCATGCTCGAATCGATTCATCACATGACCGTTGACGGGCCGGATGAGTCGGGCCGCGTGCTGGCGCAAAACTTCAGCGACGACCGCTTCGAGGTGGTGTCGACAGTGCCGACCTACTCCGAATGGTACATGAACACCGTCCATCGCGAGACCTACGCGCGACATAAGCGGGTGATGCAGTTGATCGGATCATACGAACCCGACAAGCGCTGGCTCCTCAAGTACCCGGTGCACATGCGAAACCTCGATGCACTCCTGGACGCGTATCCGGACGCGTGCGTCATCTGGACGCACCGCGACCCCGCGGATGTGTTGCCGTCGTACGTCAGCCTCTGCGCACATTTTCGGTCGCTCTTCGAGAAGGAGCCGGATCGCCCGCGGATCGCCCTCGAGCAGAAGGAAGCGTGGGCGCGCGCCGTGGAGAACGGGATGCGGCTTCGAAAGGGGCGCGAGCATCAGTTCCACGACATCTACTTCAACGACTTCATGGCCGACCCCATCCGGGAAGTAGCCAAGGCGTACGAGCATTTCGATCAGCCTTTTTCGGAGTCGGCGAAGGTGGCGCTGGGCGCGTGGCGAGAAGCACACAAGCCGGGCGAGTTCGGGACTCACAACTACACCCGCGACGACTTCGGGCAGTCCAGGGCGCAGGTGCATGAGCGCTACGCGGCCTACTTGGAACAGTTCCCACGGGTCCTCGAAAAGAGAGAGAGGAGCGCAGCATGATCGAGCGGACCCAGAAAGAGCGCGAGCTCATCGCCGACGCCGAACGCATCTTTCCCACCTCCACGCGCTGCCTCACTTTCGAAGAAGACCTCAACTTCTGCGTGGGCAAGGCCAAGGGAAGCCACATCTGGGACGTGAGCGGGAACGAGTACATCGACTACATGCTCGGGTCGGGGCCGCACATATTGGGACACGCACACCCCGCCGTGCTCGAAGCTCTTCGAACGGTCCCCGAAAACGGAACGTCGTTCTTGGTCATCAACGAGAACGCGGTGAATCTCGGAAAGAAGATCATCGAGCACGTCCCCTGTGCCGAGATGGTCAGTCTGCATAGCAGCGGCAGCGAGGCGACGTTCTTTGCGTTGCGCTTGGCCCGCGTCTACCGGAGGCGCGACAAGATCCTGAAATTCGAAGGCGCGTACCACGGGATGCACGACTACGCGATGATGAGCAATCAGTGGACGATGGGTTCGCGTCCATTCCCGCAAGCGGTTCCCAATACGCATGGCATCCCGCGCGTGCTGAACGACGAGGTTCTGATCGCGCCGTTCAACGATCTGGAAGCCACCGCCGCGATCATCTCGAAACACCGGGACGAACTGGCAGGCGTGATCATCGAACCCGTGCAACGCACGTTCGAGCCCAAGCCAGGCTTTCTCCAGGGCCTGCGCGATATCACCGCCAACTTCGACATTCCGCTGATCTTCGACGAAGTGGTGACCGGCTTCCGCATGGGGCTGGGCGGGGCACAGGAGGTGTACGGTGTGACACCCGACCTCTGCGCGCTTGGGAAGGCGATCAGCGGAGGCCTTCCGCTCGGCGTTCTTTGCGGCCGTGAAGACATCATGGCGATTGCGAACCCGAAGCGACGCCTGCAAATGCTGCCGTACTCGATGCAAACGGGGACCTTCTCCTCGAACCCCGTGTGCACGAGCGTCGCTTGCGCCGTCATCTCCGAGCTCGAGAAACCGGGGGTCTACGAGCGCCTGGAGGAGGTCGGAGCGAGGGTTAGCAGGGGGCTTCGCGAGGCAATCGCCCACGCGGACATCGATGCGTGCGTCACGGGCGTACCAAGCGTATTCGAAATCTCGTTTACAAAGGAGGAGCCCTTCGATCATCGCACGGCGAAAGAATCCGACTTCTACAAGAACATCCGCTTCTCGGACCTTCTACTGCAACAGGGCGTCTTGAAGGCGGCCGAGAAATTCTTCATTTCTGCCGCACACACGGACGAGGACATCGAACGAACGGTCGCCGCGTTTCATGTGGCACTCGAACAACTCGCCCAGGAGACGCCATGAAGCGGGTTCTAGTCACCGGGTCGTGCGGAAACATCGGAGCGAACGTTGTCGATTTGCTCGTGCAGCGGGGCTACCAAGTTCGCGGAATCGACCTCGACAACAAGAAGAACCGCCAGACCGTCGCGCGCTGGGGTGATCACGTGGACATGTGCTTTGGCAGCATTTGCAACGACGGCTTGGTGGCGGAGGTCGTGTCCGATGTGGACCATGTGATCCACCTCGCTGCGATCGTGCCCCCTCTGACCGACGTCGATCAAGCGATGGGCTACGCGGTCAACGTCGTGGCCACTCGCTCGATCATCGCCGCATGCGAGGCTCAACCCGAACCGCCACGCCTGACGTTCACGTCGACCGCGGCCATCTGGGGACGCAACGACGAGGTCGAAGGACCGCGGCGCGCGGACGAAGAGATCTCGCCGAGCGACAACTACACGCGCCAGAAGGCGGAGTGCGAGGCCATGCTCCGGGCATCGAGCCTCGACACACTCATCATTCGGATCGCGATGACGCCACCGGTGGCGCTTGGTGCCCTGTCGCCATTCGTGTTCGATATGCATCCGGATATGCGCGTCGAGTTCACGCACCCGAAAGATCAAGCGCTCGGCATCGTGAACTCCCTCGTCGTGAACGAGCAGGTGGTCGGAAGGACGCTCTGCCTGGGCGGAGGGGCTGCCAACCGCTATCGGTATCGGGAGTTCATGAACATGGTGTTCGGCGCAATGGGCATCCCTCCCCTACCGAGATCAGCGTTCGGCAACGCCCTCTTTCTAACCGACTGGGTGGACTCCGAGGAATCCCAGGCGATCCTCGACTATCAACGGCACGACGCGGCGTCTTACTTCGAAGAGGTGAGCGCAGAGCTCGGCCCCGCGCGCCCGCTGATGAAGCGGATCGGCCCCGCGCTGAGCGGCGCGCTCTTGGCGCACTCGAGACACCAGGCTGCCACGGAGGGCAAACCACCCCGCGTGCCCAACGCGTACCGCGCGATGACGACGATTCGCAGAACCCTCAAAGCTGCCAAGAGCTACCTCTAAGATTGAGCCCGACCATGGAAACGACGAACCACGTGCTGGATGCCATCTTGAAGGAACTGTCGCTCCCGCACATCGAAGAGCGCCTGTCTCGCGACTTCTTCTACCAGCTCGGGCTGCGTTTTCCCCAGCAGTATGGAATCGCCTGCCGTGACGTCGCGGCTTGTGTCCGACGCGCAGAAGCACTGGGCGCGGGCCCGTTCCTTCACGCCACAGTGTCGGCCCCCAACTGGATCGAGAACGGCGAGCTCATCGCGAACTGCAAGCTCGAGTTCGCGCTTGGATACGCGGGCGATACGCAAATCGAATTCCTCGGTCCGGGACAAGGTACCGAGCACTACGCGCGCGCGATCCGCGACACCGACATCGCGTTCCACCACGTCGGGATCTACCAACGAGGCATGGAGCAACTCGCCGCTTCGATCACGGGCGCAGGCTATCCTCAGGTGGTCCAGGGAGGCATCGCACTCGGAAACGCCCTCTCGATCGACTTCCGCTATTTCGACTCCCGCGCGGACAACGGCATCTACCTCGAGATCCTCGACTTCAGCTGCCTAGGCATGCAACTCAACATGGAACCCCTCATCCGCGCCTACTCCAAGCTGAAGAAGACGCTCCCCTTTTAGAATCATGCACACATACGAAACACAAATCACAATCGACGCCCCGCCCTGCTGCCGTCTGGAAACATCTCATCGACGTCGCGCGACACGACGAATGGAGCCAGCACTTCCAACTTCGTGGCGATCCCGTCGTGGGCGGGCCCTGGCCGGATCGAGTTTTCGCTCTTCGGGTTTTCGACTGGCGCCAGCGTGGTCTTTGAGAAGGTCGACGAGCCGCGGGAGCTTCGATGGCACGGCGGGCCCAAGGGGATCGCCCACGGCAGCCACTTCTGCATCTTAGAAGAGCTCGATGGCGGGACGCGAACCCGCTTCCGCCACGGAGAGACCTTCTCCGGAATCCTCGCGCGGCTGGTCGTACTCCTGCTCAAGACAGACCGCGGCCCGTCGTACAAAGGCTTCAACGAAGATCTGCGACAGCGCGTCCTCGCTTGCACCGACTCCGCCCCGGGAAGCGCGACGTGAAGCCCAATGCACGGCCGGACGGAGCTCGCCACCTCGTGCGAGGCCTATTCGTGAAACGAGCCTATGCGGATGCCGCGGACCTCAGCGGCAAGACCGTGATCGTCACCGGCGCAAGCTCGAGGTCCATCGGATGTGATACCGCCCGCATCCTGGCGTCGTTTGGAACGACCGTCGTGATCACCGCGCGCTCGAACACCGATGCGGCCGTCGAGAACATCCGCGAACGAATGGATACGCCAGAGGCCCGCGCACGAATCGTCGGACACTCGCTCGACCTGTCCAGTCGCCATTCAGTCGAGCGCTTCGCCCAGTGGTTCCTCGAAACGCACGGCGATCGACTCGACATCCTCGTCAACAACGCCGGCATTCACCTGGATCTGATGTCGCAGTGGAAAGAGCCCCGGCTCACCGACGACGGCTTCGAGATCCACTGGCGCGTCAACTACCTGGGCACTGCGCACCTCACCCACTTACTGCTTCCTCTGCTCGAACAGACCGGCAAGCGAACCGGGGACGCCCGCATCGTCAACGTCGTCTCCCAGCTACTGGCGAAGGGCTCGAACGAGGACCTGTTCGGAAGGACCCGCCCCTACGGCTCCTGGGCTGCGTACGGCAACTCAAAGCTCGCGCTCGCGCACATGAGCACCGAGATTCAACGCCGCCATGCCGAAAGCGCTCATCTTCAAGCCTACTACCTGCATCCAGGCTCGGTCTTCACCAAGGTTGCCGACAAGGGGCTCGAAGGCGTCCGCTGGGCCGAGAAAATCCGCACGGCGCTCGCCCCCGTCGAAGCCTTCTTCCTCAAGAGCCCCGAGGAAGGCGCCCAAACCAGCATCCACTGTGCCACCCACCCCGGCCTCGAGGGCGGTCGCTACTTCGCAGACTGCGCCGCGCTCGATCCTGGAGCAGACGCCCAAGACCTAGAAGTCGCCGCCCGTCTATGGCAAGAGACGCAGGCGTGGATCGCCGGGGACGCCGAACACCTTCCGCCAAGAGTCGAGACCCTAGGAGAGCCGTGAAATCGATGCACCAACTGTGGCAGGCCATTCTCGGCGTGATCGTTTTGCTCGCGTTGGCATCGTCGAGCGCCTTCGCTGACGAGGCTAGCGCTGAGCTGCAACCCGAAGCCGGCGTCGCGGGCGAAGAAGTAGACGCAGATCAGTCGAGCGAAGCTCTGCAGGATCAGGTCAACGCGGCCAACAACCCGCTGGCCGACTTGATCTCCGTCTCGCTGCACAACTATTACTTTCCGAAACTCAACGGCATTCCCGACGAGACCGCGAATACCTTCTGGCTCCGATTGGTTACGCCGTTTTGGCGAATCGTTCCTCGCGTCTCGCTTCCCATCCAAGTCGCGCCGGCACCGAACCCGACGCCATCGACGGCGAAGGTCACGGGGATTGGTGATCTCAACGTATTCGCGACGTTCATTGTCACGCCTGACGACTCCCCCGCGATATTTGGCCTGGGGCCGATCTACACCGCGCCGACGGCCACCAACGACGCGCTAGGACACGGGAAACACGAAATCGGGGTCGCTGCGCTTACGATATGGATGAAGGGAATCTTCCTCGTCGGCGCGCTGGTGAACTACCAAATCGGGGTCGGGGGCGACAGCGGCAAGCCTCAAACGCAGTTCTTCGTTGCGCAGCCGATCGTCATGCTTCAGCTCGGACAAGGGTACTATCTGCGCTCGGCGCCGATTTGGTTCTTCGACATCGAGCAGCCCACGTACAACGTCCCATTCGGATTGGGCGCCGGAAAGGTGATCCCGACCGAGAACATCGTCTTCAATCTGTTCATCGAGCCCCAGTTTGCCATGGCGCTCCGTGGGATTGGTCAGCCGGCCGTTCAGATCTTCCTAGGCATGAACATGCAGTTCAAGACCGGACGCAAGAAAAAGAAGACGGATCAAGCCGCGCATCTCGTCAACCAGCTCAAGGCCGAACAATCCTTGCGCTCTCAGATGCAGTAACGATCGAACAGAACCTTCCCAGGACTGAGGAAGCTCCACCAAAAGGTGAGCGAAGTCGATCGGTCGATATCCCAACGCTGCCCAGAGCCTCGTGAGCAAACCGTGGTATGGTCGCGTCCGCCATGAAAATGTCTACGCAAACCTCCATTGTCTTCCCGAAGCCTCGCGAAGAGGTGTTCGATTTCTGCACGGACGACGAGAACACCGCGCGCACTCTGCAGCCACTCGGACCGATCGCCGGCGTGGCAAAGGTCGAGATGCACGAAGGTCAGATATTGGAGACGGGAGCCCACCGTACGATCACGATGACCGACGGCACGGCGCTAGTGGAGGAGATCCTCGACTACACTCGTCCCACCCGTCATCAGTATCGATGGGTGGGGGGCATCAAACCGCCGTTCGCTTGGCTGGTCCGGAGCGGCACTGGCTGCTGGGACTTTGTGGAAGTCAGCAACGGCACGCGCGTTACTTGGAACTACGTGTTCGAACTGCAATCGCCGCTGGCATACCCGTTGGCGCTACCCATCATCGCTCTATTCAAACGATGGATGGCCCAAGGCCTAACCGTCATCGCCGCCGAAATGGCGCAGCAAAGAACGGCCGCCCCCCAGCCCCCCGCCGATCAGGCGACCGCCCCATAGTACTTAGGGGACACGCGGCACTGGCACTGGCACTGGCACTGGCACTGGCACTGGCGGGCGCTGGCGGGTGTCTGGCGTTTCGTCAACTGAATGCCCGCAAGTAGGCGAATGCTCTCGGGCCGGGGCTGGCACGCCCTGTGCTCCTTACACGCGCATGCTCGCCACCGCGCACGCCGCGTGCCTCATCGGAATCGAAGCCAATCCTGTTCAAGTCGAGGTGCGACTCGGCGAGGGTTTGCCGGGGTTCGACATCGTCGGTCTGCCCGAGCGAGGTGTTAAGGAGAGCCGCATCCGGGTGCGGGCCGCGTTGGAGTCGATCGGGTTCGCTTTTCCGCCTCGGCATCTGGTGTTGAACCTGGCGCCCGGCGACCTACCCAAAAGCGGCGCCGGGCTCGACCTCGCGATCGCGGTGGCCGTTCTCGCCGCATGCGAAGGCCTCCCGGCCGACCAACTGTCGAACACGCTATTGGTCGGCGAGCTGTCGCTGTCGGGAGAGCTGCGGCCGGTGCGGGGGGTGCTGGCCTTGTTGCGAAGCGCGCGTGAGGCCGGCCTGCGCAACGCGATCATCCCAGAAGGCAACCGCCAGGAAGCGATGCTCATCGAAGGTGTGTCGGTGCACAGCGCACCGCACGTCGGGGCGGTCCTTCGCTGGTTGAGTGGAGAGGCACCGCTCCCTGAAATCACCGGAGACGCAGCCGAGTTGGGCGCAAGCCTCGCTGAGGAACCCGACCGTGACCTCGGGGCGATTCGAGGGCAGGAGGCCGCTCGTCGGGCGCTCGAAATCGCCGCGGCGGGCAGCCACCACATGCTGCTGATCGGCAGCCCAGGCGCCGGCAAGACGATGCTCGCGCGCGCCCTCCCCTCCATCTTGCCACCACCCTCCGCCGAAGAGGCTCTCGAGATCGCCACGATCGCGAGCTCGGCAGGCCTCCGGTCGTCACGGGGTCTGTTCGGCCGGCAGCGGCCCTTTCGCGCGCCGCATCATACGGCGAGTGCAGCGGCGATCGTGGGCGGTGGTGAACCGATCCGCGCGGGCGAGCTCACACTGGCCCACCGCGGCGTGCTCTTTCTCGACGAGCTCCCGGAGTTTCGGCGCGACGCAATCGAGACGCTCCGCACCACCATGGAGGAGGGGGAGGTCGTCATCTCGAGAGCGCGCCAACGTGTGCGTCTTCCTGCGGAGCCGATGGTCGTCGCCGCCATGAACCCCTGCCCCTGTGGCTATCACGGAGACCCAACGCGGTTTTGCCGATGCGGGGAGCTGCAGATCGCGCGGTACCGCGGGCAGGGTATCGGGCCCCCTCCTCGACCGGTTTGATCTTCAAGTGGCGGTGCCGCGCGTCAGCGCGCGAACGATGCGCAAGGCCACCCCGGGCGAGTCATCGAAGGTGGTCCAGCGCAGGGTCGAGGAAGCAAGAGCACGCCTGAGCTCCCGCGGCACACGTGCGAGCCTCGAATCACTCACCTGCAACGTCGCGCAAGAGGCGCTCACGCTGCTCGAGCTCGGCGTCGAGCACCTGAAAATGAGCGCCCGTGCCTACATGAAAGCGCTGCGAGTCGCGCATACCATCGCCGCCCTCGCCGAGTCCAACGAGGTCCTCCCCGGCCCACACCGCCGAGGCGTTGCAATACCGAGTCTTGGATCGCGAACCTTCTTGAAGGTCCGCGCTTCACAACCATCAACCGACCGACACCACGAAGGAACACCAGCATATGAAACAACCACTCAAGGCCGTCGATACACTCTTGCAGAGCATCGAAAAGCAGTTCGGCAAGGGCGCCATGATGCGGCTGGGCGACCGAAAAGCCGAACGCGTGCCGTGCATCCCGACCGGCTGCCCCTCGCTCGACGAGGCACTCGGCTGCGGAGGCTACCCCAAAGGGCCGAGTCGTCGAGGTGTTCGGCCCCGAATCGAGCGGCAAGACGACGCTCACCCTGCATGCCATCGCCCAATGCCAAGCGATGGGTGGCGTCGCGGCGTTCATCGACGCGGAGCACGCGCTCGATATCTACTACGCGCAAAACCTCGGCGTGAACGCCAAGGAGCTTCTGGTGAGCCAGCCCGATAGCGGGGAGCAAGCGCTCGACATCACGGAGATGTTGGTGCGAAGCGGGTGCGGTCGACCTCGTGGTGATCGATTCGGTGGCAGCGCTCGTCCCACAAGCCGAGCTCGACGGTGACATGGGCGCCTCGCACATGGGCCTTCAAGCGCGCCTCATGAGCCAAGCGCTTCGCAAGCTCGCCGGTATCGCCCATCGCACAGGCACGACGATCGTGTTCATCAACCAGCTCCGCATGAAGATCGGCGTGATATTCGGCTCCCCGGAAACAACGACGGGTGGCCACGCGCTCAAGTACTACGCGTCGGTGCGCCTCGACATCCGCCGTATTGGCGCCGTCAAACAAGGCGAGGAGGTTATCGGCAATCGCACACGGGTCAAAGTCGTGAAGAACAAGCTGGCGCCCCCGTTTCGAAAGGTCGAGTTCGACATCCGCTACGGCAAGGGCATCGACGCGATCGGTGATCTCCTCGACCGCGCCGTCGCCGCCGATGTCGTAGAGAAGAGCGGCGCCTACTACCGCTTCAATGGCAAGAACCTAGCCCAGGGGCGTGAGAACACGCGGACCGTCCTCGAGAACGACAGCAAGGTCCGGGACGAAATCACCGCAGTACTGGCACAACCTCAGAGTGGCGCGAAGCGCGCAGCTTGAAGCTGACTAAAGTCAGCTTCTGTGATACCAGAACGAACGATGAAAGGCGCGCCCGAAATGATTGGGGTTTCCGAGTTCAAAGCGAAGTGCCTGGAAATTTTGTGGCGCGTTCAAAAGACAGGCCGTCCCGTCGTCGTGACGAGGAGGGGCCAGCGCATCGCGGAGATCCACCCCCCGTCCTCCGTCGACTCCAGGCCCGAGTGGCTGGGGTCCTTCGCCGACCGCGGGCAGATCATCGGCGACCTGGTGGAACCGATCGCGAGCTCGAGCTGAAGCACGACGATCCGGCGGACCGCTTCATCGCTGCCACCGCGAGCGTGTATCAACTCGCCCTCGTCACAGCCGACGAACGTCTCTTACGGGGCAAGGGTTACGAGACAATCCGCGCGTAGCGGGCGTGCAGCGGCGGTTCACGATTGTCTCGAAACGGCGTCAACTGCCACCGAGCGCCGCCCCAAGCCTGTGAAGCAACGCAGCCCCGTCGCCACGGTACGAGGCGCCATGCATGCAGGCGAGCACCTGGGGCTCGGTCGCAGCTAATTTGTCGAGTAGCGCCGCGGCGCCGTGAATTGGCGCGTAAGGGAACTCCTGTCGCATCGCCTCGCTTGGTTCCCACACCAGGGCGTCCGATTCGGTGATCGCAGGCGGTTCGGTTCCGGGCTGAGCAAACAAGTCGCCGCACAACAGCGTGCGGGTCGTGGTCTCGAACAGGTAGCCCGCCTCCATGCCATGAGGAAGATGCGGAGTATCGATCCACTGCACGCGCAGAGTGCCAAGCGAATGGGTTTCACCATCGGCGAGCGGCTTCGCCGGACGATCGGCAAAGTCATCCACCGACACCATGGCCGCCAGCGCGCTGCACAACGGCTGTGCATCGGGCGCCGCGGCGAGCCACTCGTTGAGGGCACCGCACTCGTCCGCTTCGAAGTGGGAGAACGAAATCCACCGTAGGCGGGCAGGATCCATGACCGATGCAACCGCCTCCAGGGTGAGCGGGAACATCTTGCGCGGCCCGGTGTGAAACAGGAGCGGCTCGTCGTCGACGAGGAGGAACTGATTGAAGGTGAACCCACCTGGGATGGCCTCGGGCGGCACCGGAGTGCTGATGCGGAAGATCTTGGGCACAATCTCGTCGATACGGGTTCCGGCTTGTTCGTTGGTCACTGGCATGGGGAGGCCTCCTTGGTGATTCAGCCCGACGTGTCCGCAGACCGGGGTCCGTTACAGAAAAAGATCAGGTAGACTTTGCCGATGGCGGCGGCGACAGCGGACGACCCCAGCAATGCGGAGTTGGCCCGACGAATCCAGGAGGGCGAAGCGAACGCACGGGCCGCCGAGGCCCAGCTTTGCCAACGATTCTGGCAACGGGCACGCCTGTATGGGCTTCGGCATCTTCGCAGTGTAACGGAAGCCGAGGATCTTGCACAACAGGCCATGGAGGTGATGCTCTCATCCCTGCGGCAGGGTCGCGTCGACGACCTCGAGCTGCTC
>PVMK01122545.1_pt1 | contig 36631 bp, 32 predicted proteins | sample 1853481 | NCBI WGS metagenome assembly PVMK01 (sample SAMN08533507, study PRJNA380276) | Marine sediment metagenome, whole genome shotgun sequencing project. | reverse complement strand
GGCCAATACTTACCTTATCCCCATATCCTTCAATAAGAACAGGCAGGACTCTTCCAACTTGTTCTTGATTCCGTTCCAAAGAAATTTGTTGTTGCAAATCCATGATTTCGGCCCGGCGCGCCTCCTTAACCTCCTCGGGTACCTGCCACGATACAGAAGCAGATGGGGTTGATGCCTCGTATGAATAGGTAAATACGCCCAGGCGATCAAAACGCAGATCGCGGATAAAATCTTTAAGTCCCGAAAACTCTTCTTCGGTTTCTCCTGGAAAACCAACGATAAAGGTCGTCCTGATAGAAATATCCGGCATGGCTTCTCGTAATTTACCTATTGTTTTGTAGACCCATTCAATATTTGCCGGTCGCCTCATCCGCTTTAACGTCTCGCGGTGTCCATGTTGTAGGGGGATATCCAAATAAGGAACAATCTGTTCATGCTGGGCCATGGTATCAATTAGTTCATCAGTCACGTAGCCTGGGAAAGCGTACATGATGCGAATCCAGGGTATGTCGGGCGCAGCTTCGACAATTCGATCCAGAAGCTTCTTTAACCCATTCTTCATGCCCAGATCATGGCCATAATCAGTGGAATCCTGGGAAATGAGCACAAGTTCTTGCACACCAGCCGCCTGCAACCTTTGGGCTTCAGCGACGATGATCTCTGTTGGGCGGCTCACGAGAGTGCCTTTGATCTCAGGAATGGCGCAAAATGAACAGGGGCGCCGGCAGCCATCAGCTATTTTTAAGTAGGCGCTGGCGCCTTGCACCGAGACGCGCAATACACCCTGTTCATCGCGGCCAACAGTCTTGGCTTCATCCGGTAAGTGATAAACAGGTTCAGGATGTCTATCTTTTCTCAGTCGTTGAACAAAGGGCACAATATCCATCCAACGTCTGGTTCCGATCACCCCATCCAAACCGGGTACATCCTGGGCCATTGCCGGACCATATCGTTGGGCCATACAACCCGCAGCAATCAATAATTGCTCAGGTCTCTTATTGGCCGCTAGCTCACGCAGTGCAGATAGCGATTCATCTCTGGCCGAGCTGATGAAGCCGCACGTGTTCACGATCAAAATACCAGCCTCTTCAGGAGAATTTTGCCCCCGATAACCAGCCCGCCCCAACAAAGAGGCCATTCCTTACGAGTCAACAGTGTTTTTACTGCAGCCGAGGCTCAGCAAATAAAATTGCTCTTTTGTTTGTTTCATCCGCTGGCCGTCGTGCTCCAGGTTTCGTCTACCACTTCACCGCGCCCACCCAGCTTTCCCAATTCGATATCATTTAGGGTTACAAATATACCTATCGCATTACCGGTCAATAATTGAGTCTCTTCTTCCGCCAGCCATTCGAAAGGACCGTCTCCCTTGCGAGCCAGTCCTTCAAATACGATTTCGCCATCGACCGTTACCCGCATCCATGTTCGCTCGGTGATATCCAGACGCATTCGAATTTCGTCCATTGTGGCCGGTAATACTGGACGGGTTGCCGTTGGTGTAGGTAAAACCAGAGCATCATTCCGACTCGTAGAGGTGATCGCCTCCTCCGAGGCGGGATTTAATGCCGCATCAAGCGTCGGTTCCGGCTGCTGATCTAGTTCATTCGTGATATTACTCACCGCTTCTTCAAGACTTGCCGTCAGGCTTTCACTTGTATCACCATTGCCAGTAAGCAATGGCAAAAAGCGATTGGCCACCAAGGCAATGGAGGCCAATAGGGCAAGAATTATTACAATTCGCAGGATGGAAGAACTTGAATCTCGTCCACTGTTTTTGGATAACTCCATATTAACCGGATCGAAGAAGACCTGACCATCCCTTTGAGGGCCGGCAATGCTCCCAACAAATTCTTCATCAGCCTCTGTAGAGGCAAGGCCCCTGTACGACTCTCGGCTAATTTCGTAGCGATCCAATAATGGCTTCGGATCTAATTCCAAGAATCGAGCATAATTTCGCAAAAAACCACGTACATGGACTTCCGTTGGTAGGTCATTATAGCGACCGTCCTCGAGTGCTTCCAGGTACTTGGGATTTATTTTAGTCCCTTCGTGCACATCGACCAAGGATAGCCCTTTGGCTTCGCGCGCCTCGCGTAAGAGACTGCTTAGCTCATCCACGGCTACGGCTCCACATGTTTATATTCATGATAGGCTCAAAAAAAAGCCACTGAACCAGGCCAGTGGCAGTAACTTCTTCAATTTGCCCGGTAGACAACAGATGACGGCATACTTTTGAATCAAGCCTCCTCTTCGGCAAAAACCTCATTAGCTTCCGCGTCGTCGGCTTCGGGCTCTATATTATCCTCGTCGACTATTGTCTCATCTGGATCAGCTTCTTCGAGCTCAGATTCCATGATCTGTTCGTCTATCTCAGAAGCTTCGTCTGTTACTTCCAGCTCAGAAGTTTCGACTGTTACTTCATCGCTATCCAGATCGACAACGACGTCTACCACGTCGACCTCGGCTTCTTCTTCCTCAACCTCTTCCTCAAACTGGTTAACGAATACCGTAACCTCTGGCTGGAAATCCCTGCTTAAGCGAACAGTTATTTTGTGCTCACCCAATTGTCTCAACGGATCGCTAACTATGATACGGCGATCGATGTCCGTACCGAGTGCGCCATTTAACTGGTCGGTAATATCGGCCGTAGTAATCGAACCATACAGCTTACCCGTCTCTCCTGCGCGAGCAGTGAAATCCAAGGTTGTAACCTCAATCCTTTCGGCCAACGCCCGGTGTTCTTTCTTCACCTCTTGCATGCGGATAGCAGCTCGATCGCGCCATACCTCGGCCGATTTAAGTACACTAGGGGTTACCTTCACGGCCATCCCTCGGGGAATCAGGTAATTACGGCCATATCCATTGGCCACTTCCATTACCTCTCCCGCATAACCTAAATTGTTTATGTCTTCTTTAAGCAAGACTTTCATTACTGCGTCTCTCTCCTAACCCTAATTTAACCAAGCGACGATGGTATCAAAAGCCGCCTGTTTTGACAAACTTCCTCTGCTTAATCTTAACAATTCTGATGTGGTTAACTCTGAGAGCCGTCGGCATAAACCTCATCCAGAGCGAGCAGAATGCTATCGAGCTCCTGGACTTCTTCGTTAATATCCTGGCTCAGTCGCTTAGCCCGGCTGCTATCGATATCTTTTGCCCCAACCAGCATCGTTTGGGAATAGATAGTACCTAATTTGGATAAAGTCGCCTCCAATCTTAATTGAGCTCTGTCCATCGTCTTTTCTATGGTTTCGTTTGTCTCAACCTGTTTCCGCTGGCTGCTCAATGTCGCCTCAATTTCCTGCTGAACCTTTGGATCAGCTTCCAGTTTAATTCTTTGATCCAATTGTTCGATACGCCGTTGGGCCCGTTTGGTGTCGCGCTGCAATACTTCCTGTTCATCATAATAGCGATCCAACTTGAAGGCTAAATTGTAGATATTCTCGAGCCAGATATCGATCTGATTAGCCGTATCTACCAAACTGTCAGTTAGAACCGAATCCCGGCGCTCCCGTGAGTTTGTCATAATGCGACTACGATAATCGAGCGCCTGTTCCATCTGCCGGCGCAGCTCCTTGTTTTGCAGATGTTCCGGATGAAATTCTTCACGCAACATTTCGGCAACGACCTTCCGACCGGTTTCTTGATCGGTGTAGCTGCTATAAACAAGCGCCCCCTCAGCTAGTAACCCACCCAACAGCCAAAGCCATACAGGGACAAAATCTATTGCGGATATCAAGGAGCCAAAAACTGCCAGCATCAGCGTTAAGGCGATAACAACGGCACTTTCCCAGCGAAAGAAGGCATGTTGTAGCATCGCCTTCTGGGCGCGTTTTTCAAATGTGTCAGACGATTCGCTGCTCATCCCAGAATACCTTTACGTTCGGCGATATCTTCTGGTTGTTCTCTCTCGACCAGGCCAGTTACCTGCTCCATCATTTCCTGCAAATTCTGTTGCCAATCCGGGTTATTCGTCGACCCATAGGCAAATTCTAACACATCCATACTACGCTGGTAATAACCAAGCCGGGAATATGCTTCGGCCAAAGAGTGCTGATAAGATATTCGGGCCGGTTCAAGGGCTACTGCTCGCCGAAAATGAAGGACCGCTTTAGCCCACATGCCAAGCTGGGCATAGTTCTTTCCACCGACATAAAATTGGGAACTATCATTAAGCCCCTTATCAATTCGAGCCTCTAAGCGATATTTAACCCGATCAAAATCAGGACCAACCCGAAAGATACCATACAAGAAAGCCAATAAAACAGAAACAAACTGGACTGGAAAGACAAATTGTTCTAGCGGCGCCAATACATAAAAAATCGGCCGCTCTGCTAATGTCTTAATCAATCCATCATTGAGCACCTCCTGCACAACATCTTTAGATTCAGGACCGAACATCATGCTTAGAACCATCACCGACAGGGTCATCAACAAAACAACGATGCTCGCAGAATAAGCCCAGAATTTACGCATGAATACACCAGCTACCAAGACAAACAGTATAGGAACCAGTATGGCATTCCAGACCATGTTGACCAAAGAGCCCCTAAGGATCAGGTTGAACACCATCGCCAACACCGATAACATGAGAAGGCCTAAGAGAAAGGTAATGAAAAGAAAAAAATCAGGACTAGGTCGACCATAGAGATACTGTGAAGCGGTAAGTTTACGATGGCAGTTCGGGCAGCGTTGGTCATCTAAGGTGATTTCAGCTGCACAGTAAGAACAGATCGGGTAGTCTTTTTCCCAGACATCGTCGAAGTTAGAATTGTTTTTTAAGCCGATAGACTTGTTTTGCTGAACTTCGATGGAATCGGACCAGGTCCAGTCTCGCACTTGCCGTTCCGGATATAGAATGGCCGCAGCGGGAGAGATTGGTTCAATTTCTATTTTAACGAACTCCTGAACATCACGACCTGTTGCTTGCTCTATATGCCCGGCCAAGCGGGCCAACCCTCTCTGAGCAGGCTCGCTTTCCGAATTGAGTACGAGAACATTTTGCAGACAGATTTGCCTATCTTCTGGACTATCGACAACCTCACTCAACCACAGCCAAGCTGTTTCGTTTTTTTTATCAGCCTCAACTACGGCCGAAACCAGGTCGCGGGCATGTGCTGACTCCCCCTCTTTTGCAGCCTTTATCCCTCTTCTTAACCAATCTTTGATTTGGTCCGGGCTCATTTAGTTCAGGCTTCACTCGCTGTTGCGTCAGCCTCTTTCCCGTCTTCCTCTTCAGTCGCTGGCACCTCATCGGCAAGGCCTAGACGACGTTTGCGCTCTTCCAATTGTAGATCCACTTCAGCTCGTCCAAGGGAATCATCCATCTGGCTATCCAGACTGCTGGCATACATTTCACTGTAAGCTGACGCCTTATCTAACCGGCCGCGAATTGAGTCTCCTATACGGGCAATATCACTATCACCTATCCCAACAAGATCATCCAGGCTTTTAATGGCCTTAACCGTAGCTTCTTTAGACTTGGCCAATTCAAGCAAAGCCTCGAGCTCTTTTTGCTCTTGGCGCGTGGTTTCTAGTCTTGCCTGAAGCTTTAGCCTGGCATTAAGTAGAGATTCATACTCGCGTTCCTGACGGACCCATTGTTCATGATATTGTTCCTGCAATCGGCGAGTAGAATTCAGCTCTAGTTGGGCAGCTGCTGCGAGGTCCATTTTGCCTTGCATCACCAAAGCGTCAATGTTTCTATCTAACTTATCACCTTTTTTCTTGTATTCTTTGTATTTACGCTCCAGCGTCTTTACTTCTCCCCCCACTGTAGCCGCCGCATCTTCTAATTGCTCAAGATTGTTTTCAGCGTCACGTATATACTGCTTTAGGACCGCTACAGAATTAGCCTCTAAGGCTTTGTCCACCATATCGTGCAAATTCGCTGATATCAAGGTTTGCGTCTTCTCGAGTAAAGATGCCATTACCACCTATCTCCTTTGATTTAAGCCGAAACTTCAGCGGCCGATTGGTAAACCGGCAACTTGATAACTATCGAAAACCTCTGATCATCCCCCTGCTCGAGGGCGATTCGACCACCATGATAGTGTACCACACCCTTGGCCATCAAGAGTGCTGGATCGTATTGTGATAATTCCAGAATGAAAGATTCAGGTCGAGAAAGTAGTATGTTGACTTCCGCAATTTCCTCATTTGTTAAGCCCACTGATAGGGTGCTAAGTATCAATTCCGCCTCATCTCCTATCTGTAGCGTCTCGATATTAATGAGAACTTCGGAGCATTCAAGACAGAGGGTCACGATCAAACTTACCAGTCGACTCAAACATTGAGCGAGCAGGTCTGGATCGATCATGACCATACCAACGTCCCGCGATAACTTGTGCTCAAGAAACAATCTAGGCTCGTTCCCGCTGGCCTTGGCCATGAGACTGGCCTGCTCTACCACACTATTCAATTCGCTGGGCCGAGATTGTAGCGAATACCAATCAGTTGCTTGCCCTGTGCGCAACTCGACCAACATCATGAAGTCGGAGATAAGCCTAGTAACATCTAGGCTGCCTTTTTCAATAGCTTCCAGATATATCAACAGATCTTCTTCTGACTGTACCCGTTCCAGATTCGCCGCCATCCGGTCGGAATATTCGGAAACAACGCCTAAAGGCATGTTCATATCCGACATCAGCAATTCCAAAACGTTTCTCTTTAACTCCTCAAAATCACTTTCCATGGCGCTTTTGCGTTGGAAGAATCGATCCAACTGAGCAGTAATTAGTGAAAAGAGTTGAGTCACTTCGTAAGGCTTAGTAATGTACTCCTCCGCGCCGAGGCTACGGCCACGCAATATATCTTGATGATCGCCTTTGGCTGTTAGAAAAATTACCGGGATATGTACCCAGGCGGGGTTTTTTCGGATCGCTTGGAGAAATTCATAGCCGTCCATTTGGGGCATCATAATATCGGTAATAATTAAATCAGGCTCACAATCCGCCAACACCTCCAAGCCATGTTCTCCATCGCTCGCGGTTAAGACCTTGAGTTCATAAGGACTTTCAAAAACGCCCATCAAATCACGCAACCCCTCCAGGAGATACCATTCATCTTCCACCAGTAAAATGGTGGCTGGTATCTTCTCGGTGGCTGGCGGAGCTAGTGTTTCAAGCGAACTCTGACGCACTGGTAAGATTACAGAGAATTTACTGCCTTTCGCGGGCACGCTTGTTACCTCTACACGGCCCCCATGCAATCTGGCCAAACCGTCGACGATAGCCAATCCTGCACCCGCTCCTTGCTGTTCCAGTTCCTCGCGATCATGCTGGTAAAATAGATCAAAGATCTGTTCCCGGGCTTCCTCAGGTACCCCAATGCCATTATCGATCACTGAGATCCAAACTTCTTGGTCGCGGGATTTGGCCGTCAAAACCACACTGGGAACCTTATCAGCGTTCATGAACGAAAACTTGACGGCATTATCAATCAGACAATCGAGCATAGCGAAAAGGCTGTCTCGATGCCCATATATAGGAGGCAAATAATGAGGCAGGTGACAGCGCACATTGACCGATTGCTCTGGTTCCGGTCCTTTTCTCGGACCGCAAATTCCCATAAGCAACCGGTCGAGGTCATTGATGATCTCGGAACGGTCCCTTATTTCGTTTGCAGCTTGGCCGGTTCGTAAACTCATCAAACGAACCAGGTTGCCTACCAGCTGGCTTAAGCGGCTGGCACCGATTTGAATTCCACGTAAATACTCTCTTAAACTTTCTGGATCCTCATGGAGCGCCCCGTCGGCCAGGAGTTCATAGTAGGCCGTTACATAGGTTAGCGGCGTGCGGAACTCATGGTTTAACAGTTGGACGATATTTCGGCTTAGACTATGCAGCCGACGCTGCCGATCCCCCTGGAGTTGCACAGCCCGATTCAGTTGGCTGCGAACCATCTGCAGCAATTCATCACTATCATAGGGCTTGGTTAGATAAAGTTCGACACCACTAAGTCTACCTTTGATCACATCCGTTGGCGTTCCCCGGGCAGTCAAAAATATTACCGGTATATGAACCCAAGGTTGTTGGCTCCTAAGCCGTTCCAGAAACTCAAACCCCCCCATACGGGGCATCATGATGTCTGAAATAACTAAATCTGGTTCGTATTTGGCCACGGCCTGCAGGCCTTCTTCCCCATCTGTGGTTTTGATAACCTGCAGAGAATATCCGATGTCCGAAACTTCCAGAAGATCGGCGATGCCATCCAGTAACGGTCGATCATCTTCCACGAGTAAGATAGTGGCTGATTCGCTCATTGACCCCAGATATCTCCAATATTAGGTTGGTTTGTTTGGTAATAACAAGCCCGTGCTCAACAAACCATAGATGAGCATCCCCACCGTTAACAACTCATCCGGCGGAGATGGAGCAGCGCCACAAGCCACGACACCTATCTACCTAACAAATCAAGCAAATCACTGTCAAAAGGTTATATAGTTCGCAGACGCCGGGCAATCACCAACAGCACCAACAAACCTATTCCTACTGCGGCGATCGTAACGGGACTAATGCCTGTCTGAGGCAGTTCGCCAGAACCGTCTCCGCCTGAAACCGGTGTGAGGACTGCGCCGCCGTCCGAACCACCCGTGCCATCTCCGGTATCTTCACCACTCCCATCGCCAGTTCCGGCTAGATCCGTCGTTGCCGTAGGTGTTGGCGTTTCAGCCGCTGCCTCAGGTTCCGATACCACTCGCGTAGGTACTGCTTCGGGTGTATTGGTAGGCGGAATCGAGGTAGGCAGCGGAATTGGTGTCTCTGTAGGTTCAGCCGATCTAGTTGCCGCGGCCGCAACCGTTTCGGTCACGTGTGCGTTCTGGGTCATGACAGCCTCGTTGGTTGCCTCAATTTCAGCAATTGCATCTTGATTTGCGTCGCCATCTTGGCGAAGCAATACAAAAACCAACAGGGCGCCTACTATCAATATGAAGATACCAATAAGTGATCCGGCAGCAATCAAAAACGACCGGTTCGATGAATCCTCTTCTTCTTCTAAAACAAAATCGTCTGAGAACTCTTCTGACATATTCGCCTCCTGAATCTAACGACGATAAAAGTCGCTATCGAATTACCAAATAACTTCTGCCCCCAAAAGGGCATCGAATATATGGTCGCTCATTAAAATAATTTATCCAGATTATGAATGCTGACAAACATAATCCGGCCATCCTCAAATTCTACATCAGCACCAGGTGAAAAAGTGCCTGCATTAGATCGTCTTGGCTGTTCATAAAGCCGTGTTACTTTTCCAACGTATAGTTTAGAGCCAGAATGCAAAATGCGCACTGTCGATCCGATTGTCAGCTGATCCGCTTCGGCCGCTGGCTTTTGGGGATAGCTTGTTGTTGGCAACGGAATAACAATTTCACCTCTCTGACTGCGTTGGCCTAATTGAGCCGCAAATATGGATGCCTGCCTACCTTGAGACTGTTGCAACAAATCAAAAATAGGCTGGCTTATTGCCTTTTCACCCAATCCCTCGGTAGTCACGCCTGGAAAATCTAATTGGCGGGCAATCTCGCCTAATCTGTAAGATAGGCTGCCAACAATTAGGCCCCGGGCGCCTAAATCTTGCAGGTGTTCAAACGCCTGAGGTTTTGTTACCCGGCCAGCCACCAGTACCATGCCATGAATCATTCTTCCCGCCAAGTTTGGGTCCAATAATCCATCGGGTTCAGGCGAAGCGAACATCAGCTTGCCAAATCCATCTCTACCAGAATCCCAGCGCGTTTGAATGACCGACCCGTGAGCCTCGATAACGACGCCCCGCTCAGGTACGGTTGAGACGACCCTTCCAGCCATCATTGCTCGCAATTCAACAGATTCTCCAATCTTTTCTATGACCAAACAGCCATCTCTAATCTGGTGCAAATAACCGTCGGCCGGACTACGGAAGACCTTATTGTGACCGAACAAGGTTTTCTTTTGCATTAGTGGTGTACCCTTCTTTAACAGGTCTCCTTCACGGACGAGCAAATACTCCAGTAAATCATCGGCTTGAACCTCAATTAGCTCATTCGCTTCGACAATTTGAAAATTAGAAATAACTGGAGCGCGAGCAACGATATTTGCAGCGGTAACCTGTTGCCCAACAGGCGCTAATACTTCACCTGCATAGGGCAGTACGCGTGCCCGTCGAATCGTCATTAGCATGCGCACTTGTGACACGTTGGAATAAATTGGTATCGCTTCTGTCACCCTGTTCTATAATTCCTTAGATTTAGAAACTAAAGTCATGGACCATACTCTAACTAGCAAACCCTTAGGCACTTATTTCTCTCAATGACTGTTGGATTAGCTTCTGATTCTTGTCAAAATCTTTGACTTCGGGCAACGGGCGTCCCCGGGCGTCAATTACAATTCCCAGACGACCACCCTTCAGCCGAAGCGTTCTGCTTTTTCCCTTGCCATTGCCAACATCGATACTCGCGGCCGGCTTAAGTGAAATCTCAGCGACTTCATTTACTTCTAGGGGTAGCACTTCAAGGCTGCCAGACATTATATCTACTTTTAATGCCTCGGCTGAACCTACCTGCATGCTTGCTTCAAGAGCAATTTGCCCCTCACGGCTAGTCCCCTCTGGTACGATTACCCAGCCCCAACTATCTAACACACCGCTATCAATGATTTCGACCACCAGTTTGGGATCTGTCCCTGCTAATGAACCCATGGCTGGTAGGACAGCGCCATCGTCTGCAATAACTCGGAATATTCCACCGGGCTCAAGACCATTGATTATTGCCAGTATGGCCTTACTCAAATTTGGCGTACCTGTTAGAACTCGACCACGGACTAGTAGAAGTTCTATTTCGGGAATTGTTCCTGAAGATGGCAATCCCAGACCCTCGACCGCCCTAGCAAGGGCTTTCTGGATCGCCCTTTGGGCCATACCTAGCTCTAGACGTAATTCCAGATCATTTAATGGGATAATATTCGGCTGAGATACTTTGTTGGCTATTCTATCCCGAATCCCATCCAAATCTATTTCATCCCCTATCCAACCTTTTATGAGCGACAAATCCTCCTTGTTTAAGAAGGCGGCCGCGCCATGTCCTACACCCAATTCCGGTTGGACTACAAATCTGGTTTCCTCTGAGGTTATCAAGGCCAAGGTTACGTGATTACTACCAAGGTCGAGACATAGAATTCGACCACGAGTTCGAGCCGCAAAATACTCGCCAATGCCTACAAAGACATGGTCAGAAAGGCGTACGTCTACGGAAGACCATTCGCGCAACAGTGGCAGACCAGGCACCGCACTAACATTTTGAGCTAGCACCAATTCTGTCATCAAATTAGTGGCGTGATCTAGACTTTCCACCTCGTATTCCGGTCTGACATTTTCGGCCCGAAAGACATCCGTAAATTCACCAAGAATTTCGTCAATTTTGCCTCTTAAAGCGGCATTCCCGGCAAAGACAACAACAGGACGTTCGCTGCGATCTAACAAATCAATTCCGATGGCTATCGTCTGAACAAGTTTCATCAGCCGTCGGTCTGCCCCTCCATCTGTGCCGCCCGTCAAAAGAATGATATCTGGGCGGTGCTGCAAAATAGCCATGACTTGAGCAGGGCGGTTCCGCATATCGGAAAGGCTGAAGCAATCGACTTCGTGGGCAAAAAGCGGAAAAATAACCTTTCGAGCACTGGCAATACTAATCTCGTCTAGCAATCCGGCTAAGATAATTCGTTGTGATTCGCCAATACTTATTAGAAGACCGAATTCATCTATCCCTGAGCCATCAGACCTCGCCGGGCGAATCAAGGACCCTTGCTGATCGAAGAAACTTCTCCCGGTCGCCAAGCCAATCTGCTGTATGGCTTGCTTGACGCCCAGGGTAGCATCAAACCAGGGTGATCCAGCGGTAGTCAAAGAAGTGCCTCGAGCGACCAGTCGATATCGACCACCCACTACATCGAATAGCATTACCGTGGTATTACAATGTCCACATTCAGCCACCAGATAAGAACGGCTGGTTTGCACATCGGCCACTTCTTCTTCGTCTTCGACTGGTTGGATTTCTACATCAGCGATCATGACAAAAGATTCTCAAACAAGATCCCAAATTCTTCAATAAAAAAACTAAGGCGTTGGGTGAGCAGCACTAGACTTGTACTAAGTACAGCAGCGAATAGACCAGCCAGTGCGATGGTAATAACCACACGCCCTCCACTGGCCACAAATGGATACCAACTTGATACAACAACATCTCCCTCTCGATTGAGACGAGCCGCGAAGAAAAAATAGGCCAGCGCAAAAATCGCCAGTAGTGCCACAACCAAGCCAAGTAGTGCCTCTTGGTATTGCACTAGAATCTGGGGCACTAAAGTTCCCGCAATAGCGCCAACCAGGGATACTGCAGCACCGATACCAATAAGGGCTGCCATAGAAATATTGCCAACCCAGGCGGTTCTCGGAAATGCTTTGGCTAGCAATAAAAGGGTTAAAATGAGGGGCACAATCCAGAAGAAAGTATTAACCGAGCGCTCTTCAAGCAGCGATTCGAACAAGGGTGAAAAAACATCGCGAATCAATACGACCACAGCATAACCAGCACTAACACCAATCAACATATGAACAGTCAGGCGATACATTGGATTGTCTTTCAAAACGAAACTGAGTACAGCAATTGTCAGAAAAAAACCCAACAACAAGCCGCCCAGATCGCCTAATGTCTCCAAAATCGTCATATCTGCTGACTTATCTCCACGTTCTTTGTCGCATCGCTTGCATTCCAAAATAAATTGATGCGCCTGCCAGGGCAAGGATTATCATCCATTGGGCCAAAATTGTGCTGGCTAACAATTCGGAGGCCACCCCGGAGGAGCCTACGAAGTTACTTTCATACGCGGCCGCTCCGGGCAGACCGTCCAGACTACCTACCAATTGACCGCTGGCCAAAAATGGTGCTGCAATAGGTCCCATTGCCTGAGAGACACCGGCAACAATCGGCACCTCACTCTGAGAGCCAACTTGTTCTATCCAACTGATCAAACTTTCCCTATCAGCCGCGAGCACGATGATCAAACCAACCTGAGACAGCATTTCGTTCACGTCATTGTCAAGCTCCTTACTGGTGACTAAATCACACTCTATCGACTCTTCAATGCACGTTCCCAGGTATCGCACGCCAGTCGCTTCTCCAGGTAAAAGACCTAATGCCAGGTGCTGGCTTATCTCAGTCTGTTCCACCATTCGCTCGGCCATTGGTACACCGGCTGCCACCTGACTTACCGTGAGCACAGGGCTATTCTGCTCAGAAAGATGCCGGAGGTATACCTCGGCGACGACATCCAATTCACCAGCCATGGCGGGCGTATATTCAAAGGCCACGAGCGCAGGGCGGCCTCCCAAACTGTCAGTTACATCAAAAGCTTCTACGGCACCCTCAGGCACATAGACATTTGCCGAGCCCGGCATGATTCCCTCGATCGACGGAAGGAACAATCCAGCCAATATTACTAGAAGCAAGATTGTGCCGACGATGAGGCGAAACTGAATCGAGGTAACTCCTGCTCCCTTAGGTTTTTCTGAATCTGTTTCGACTTGTTCAGCTTGGGTTAGACGTTGCAACAGGGCGACCTGTTGCTTCTGCTCCTTGGTCATCTGATAGTGCGTATCGGTTCTTCTAGTCTTTGAAATCGCTAACGTAGCCGTGACAGGAATTACCCCGGTCAGCCCGGCCAAGGGCCCATCAGCTTCAACAGGCGCATTCACCTGATCAAATCCTTCTCCACCCAAATCCTTGGGTTGGATTGCTTGCAACCAATCAGGTATGTCGGCCGACGTTAAGGTAGCATCGGACTCCAGGCCGGGAGATAAAATGTCCGATTGCCCCTCGCTCTCGGGCAACTCCTCGAGCATGGCGATCAATTCTTTGGCTTCAACTAAAGATTCATCCACCTCTTGTTGAGGCAAGCCAGTTGAAATTTCGTCTTCCTGCAAGCTTTCAGTGTCTTCTATGACCTTAGAATCGTCATCCCGCTGATCGGTTATTCGAGCAGCGACAACAGCCGCCGTGATAGCAACAGCTTCATCTACTGGCGATGCCTCTTGCTCATCTTCAGTCTCGGGAGCTAAATCATCGTCCTCTGACAATGATTGCGATCCAAGCACTTCTACTTCGGTTCGTTCAATGTCTGAATCTTCGAGTTCCCGCTTCTCTGCCGACTCATCCATGATCTCCACCAGCCAGTCAGGAGCGTCAGGGGGAAGATCTGTTATCAGAATCTCTTCAGCTTCCGATTTTGGCGTGAATGCTTCGTCATACAGGAGCGATTCTCTTTGCCCAAGCGCCGCCACCTCATCAATCAATTCTTCTAATCCAGGAACATCCGCAGCATCATCTAAGCCTTCACTTACCGCTGGTTCTCTTGGTGGCTGGTCTACCTCATCCAACCAGTCGGGCAAATTTTCTTTAGCCAGCTGTTCTGGTAGGCCATCAATTTCATGATGGGAGGCGAGTGGCATGGTTCGCGACAATTCGGCGGTTACGGGCAATCTCGGTTGATCTTCTGCCGGGTCCAATCCAGCTGGCTTTGTGGCCTCGCCCTCTGTTGCCCTTCCCTGTGTGGGCTCGTTGACATCCCCTGCCTCAAATTCCGAATCGACGATGCTGGAGTCCCTCGTTAACGCTTCGGGCTCAACTGCAGCTTCGTTTTGTTCCTCTTCAGCTTCAATTTCCTGAAGCGAGCCCAACAATCTTGGATCTCCCGTTTCTTCGGGATCGGCATTTACATCTTGTACCCAATCCGGAATACTTGCGTCCTCGACTCCAGTTTCGGACCCAGTATCGAGGGGTTCGGTTACATGTTTAAGTTCTTCTAGCCAATCGACGTCTTCAATCGGGGTCTGTTCATCGCTCTCCTCGGCAAAAACGGGTTGATCCTCACTATTTTCCCGGGATTCACCAGGTTTTCCGGACTCAGTTGTGGCTTCTTCAGGTTGATGCAAGGCTGTCCCGCACTCCAGACAAACAGGCAAATACGCCGGATTGATCGACTGGCAATTAGAGCATACAATCTCGTCCAAACCAGGCAACGCCGAGCCACAAGAGATACATACCTCTCGTCCAATCTCATTGTCAGTCTGGCACTGGGGACAATTAATCATCGTTACTTGTCATATGGCCGTTCGGAACCTGTAAGTATTCGCAAGCTGACGGCCACAATGCCGATTGCTACACCGATCAAAATTCCTCTCACACCCGCGGTTACGACTATGTCCGATAAGATCCGGTTAACCCAGCGAAACGGTTCCGCCAAAGGGCCTGGTAATAAAGTCCGACCTAAAAGTACGAGCAATACAGTTACCATGAACAGAACAGCCCAAATATTCTGCTGACGCCGCAATAAACGCATTCCAGCAAATAATAAGAAGAAGACCAAAAGCGAAGCCACGGCCGCTTCTAAAGGTACCTGAACTAACTCAAAAATTGTGTTTACGCCTCGTTCAGTTAAGCCCAAAAAATCGGTTAAGGCCAATACAAATACGGCTACCATACTTATAATTAGCACACCACTATAGGCGTTGCCTCCAGCCAACCGACGGGCATGAACTCCGAGTAGATTAACAACACCGAGTAGTAGAGCAACGGCCGCCAAAAAGCTAGCCCAGCCTGTCATAGTGGCAGCCAGAGCTGGAACAAACAGCAATCCCAGCATGGTCAATAAGCCAAAGGCTATAGCCAAAGCCACTGGCAAGGTTTGCCGGTAATTTTTCATTGACTCACTACAAAATTAAATAAGGCTGCAAGCAGAATACTCACAATAGCTATGACGCGAAAAATATCCTGAAGTTGTACGCTGGCGATCTGGGCGGGTTTGCGCCCTAAATAGGCTCCGGCAGCCAATACCTCTTCGCCGAGAAGTACTTTATTTGTCACGGCGGTCGCAACAGCCAGGGCGGTTGGATCATCAGACCCAATTACTTGCTCCATGTCCAGGCGATCCGCCGCCTCGGTCACAATCGCGATTTCGGCACCAAAGCGTCCAAGCATCAAGTTACTACCTAAATCACCCCGGTTGACCGCATCGCTGGCACCAGCTGCATAAGTCATGGAAAATTGCTCCGCCGATATGAATTGGACCAGATTCGGCTGATAATCTTCCATCCTGCCCGCGTCTTCGTATGCACCCCGCAGACTATCTTGTCCAGCTACAAACAGTGTGCCATCTCCCGCCGTAATTAATGGAGGCGCGTCACTGGCACAGCCATCCTCTGTCAGATAATCTAGGGCTGACAAAGCCGCCGTACTTGTTGCGGCTGATTGTCCGGAGAGAGCGCCCCTCCCAAGAGAGAAGTGAACACCTCGTCCTTGCTCTACTGCTTTTCCGCTCTGGATTCGTAATGCGGCATATCCCTCCAAAGGACGCAATGCCGCCTCCTTGCCCAAGCGCAATCGAAGCGTCAGCCAGTACAGCGTTAAACTGCCGACTAAGCTTATTAATAGAACTGAGACGATTGAAACCAGATCCATTTTTCTCCGTCCCGATATCTATTCTTCGTCAAGCAGGCCGATGAGTTTATCGATAGCTTCCGGCTCTTCCAATAGACAAGCTAATTTGCCGACATCCTCCGCCGGTAAAATCAGGTTAAGCATTGGCTGAATTAACCAAATCAATTGCCCGCCAACAAATGCAAGTGGTCTACCCGCTTCCAAGCCAACAAGCGCGGGCTGCCCCATCCCATTTTGGCGGAGCAACTGCGCCACACGGCGAATAAATACCTGGTCCACAACTTCGCGACTGGTCATTATGAGCCTGCTTACGCACTAAAACTGGCTGTGCGTACTGACAACAAGTTGACGTAACGTTGCTTGGGCGCTGAGTATAGCACGTTTTATGTAACGTGTAAAGATAAGCGTACTCCTGTTGAAGGCCCTTTCGATGGTACTTTAGTATACTATTTCAGGGAATTATTTCAGCAGCGAAATCCGGCGTTGATTTTAGACTTCAAGACATTAATAATCGTCTTTCTTACTGTTTTACTATCCATTGCATGACTCATTTGCTAGCGTATAATCGGAATCGGTTACCGAAGAAATGGTTCAATCACTTGCGGGTTAACTATATGGAAATGAACAGCCTCAGCATGGACAAAACAGTTAAAGAATTTCAAACCACCTAAGTTCATAGCGTTTTTTCATATGTTTAGTCATTTCAGGAGAATCAGGTCAGCTACCAATATAGTCGAGACCACGTTGTATTTCACGATTCAGAAGGTGCCATATGCGGGCAAAAATCATATTTAATCCAGCAGCTAATCACGGTCAGGCAATTCAGCTTGAACAGCCTATTCTCAATTGGTGTCGGGCTTACGGCCAAGTAGATTTAGAGCGAACTGAACGAAAAGGCCATGCATCTGAGCTAGCCCGGGCAGCCGCCGATCAGGGTTACGACAGGATTATTTCAGCCGGCGGCGATGGTACGGCTCATGAAATAATCAATGGATTAGTTCAGGAGAGTCGGTCCCCAGTAACGCTTGGTTTGATTCCAATTGGCAGCGGCAACGATTATGCTTATGGTCTAAATCTTAGTGACGATCCTCAATTGGCGATAAAAAAAATATTCACTGGAGAGCGTCGAGATATAGATTTAGCCCGCTTAGATAATGGCAGCGGCCGTTCCGAAGTAGCCTGTAACGGTATTGGTATAGGCTTTGATGCTACGATTACTATTCAGAGTCAAATGATTACGAGGGTGCACGGCTTTGCCATGTACATGCTGGCTACTTTGCGAACCATTGCCCTCTACTATCAAACACCAGCTTTCCGGGTACAGTTTGACGATCTTCAGGTCGAGCAGAAGGCACTTCTACTGGCCATTGGTTTGGGCCCGCGGATTGGTGGCGGATTTTTCCTGACTCCAGACGCCAAGTTTGACGATGCGCTGCTTGATAGTTGTATGGTCAATCCAGTAGGTCGGGCCACGATGCTCCAAATGTTGCCCAAAGTAATGCGCGGTACTCATGTAAAATCACAGCATGTGACGATGCGACGTAGCCATACCATAGTTATCGATTCGAACATGCCATTACCTATCCATATCGATGGCGAAGTATTTGCCTATCTTGACGATGATGAACGTTCAATTTCTGTAACCAGCCTTCCGGCCGCCTTGCAGATAATGAATTAGCGACCATTAATCATGCATTCCCTCGAACACGCCCTCCGCGACCATGAACTAATCGTCCTGCGGACGATCGGTGAATGGTGTGACCTGGATTTAGCCGGAATGGAAATACAAGAGGCCGTTCGCCTTTTAGCTGAGAGCTTAAGCCAGAATGATATGAATATGGAGCTTAATTATCTCAGCCCAGAAGAAGCCCTCGCCTTAAACGCACTGATCGAGGAGGGAGGCCAGGCTTCGGTCGCCAGCTTCGAGCGTCAGCATGGTGTGGTAAGACGAATGGGACCGGGCCGGCTTGAGCGAGAAGAGCCCTGGCTTGATCCGGTAAGTGCTGCCGAAGCGCTCTGGTATCGTGGATTCTTGTACCGCTCATTTGATGAGGGTGAAGAAGGCGATATTATTGAGTATTATTATTTGCCAGAAGAACTTTTCGAGCAATTTCCCCAGTCAAATAATACGAACGCGGAGGGAGCAGATGAAGCGATTCCTCTCCAGCCACCTCCAGAGCAAGGTAGCTTTTTCCCGGCAACCACAAATGCGATAGACGACATGACAGCTATCTTAGCTCTAGCCCAGATTCAGGCTGTTCGGGAAGAAGATCTAAACAGCTATCTGTCCTTACTCTTGGATGCCAGCCTGTCTCGGGTTTCGCTTCTGTGGACATTGGCCTGGGAAATGCAACTGCTGAGAGCCACGGATGATGGCGGAAAGCCTACGCGTCGGGTGATTGACTGGCTAAAGAAAAGCCGCGATGAACAGCTCGTTGATCTGCTAGATACCTGGAGTCGGAGTGGTTGGAACGAACTATGCCAAACACCCGGCTTACGATGTGAAGGTAGTGGCTGGCAGAATGAGCCTATTCTCGCTCGAACCACATTATTGGATTTGCTGCCTCGCCAAACAGGTTGGTATCAGGTGTCTGACCTTGTTGATTTTATCAAGGAAAGCAATCCAGACTTTCAACGGCCGGATGGTAGTTATGATACCTGGTACATCCGAGACCTGGATTCAGGTCAATATGTAACTGGCTTTGCCTCTTGGGAATTAGTAGAGGGCCGTTTAATACCTTTCCTGATTTCAGGTCCTATGAGCTGGCTGGGACTTACCGAAGTCGAGTCTATCAGCCGAACGGAACGGCGCTTCCGTTTGACCCAGTTGGCCCATGACTGGCTTGATGGCGTCCTGCCAAGCAAGGATGAAGTGTCAGTCCCTATCGTGGTGCATGAGGATGCCACCATATCAGTCCCCTTTAACGCCAATCGATATACTCGTTTTCAAATTGCCCGTGTGTCTGAAGCCGAACCTGCCCTTCCAGGGCAACCCTTTCGTTACACGCTAACCCCCACCTCTTTGGCCAGAGCTAGAGAGCAGGGCGTAGAACCAGATCGCTTACTCAAATTTTTAGAAGAGTCGAGTGGTCGCCCAGTTCCGGCGACAACCCGGAGAGGCATTGAGCGTTGGGCTAGCCGAGGTACAGAGGCCCGAATGGATCGGGTCGTCCTTCTGCGAGTTAAAGATCCTGAGATCCTGGATAAATTGCGAGCAAACCCATCTACCCAGCGTTATATTGCTGAAGCCACAGGTGACTTGGCGGCTGTAGTAAATCTTGAGGATTGGCCAGAACTTCGCCTGGCGGCGGCCAGCCTGGGATTGTTGATCGATTATGAATCTGAATTCGCGAAAGAATAGCCAGTAAACCCAGCCAAGTGAATGATCCGGAGAGCGCTTACTTGAGGCCTATAACAAAGCCGAATCTTGTTACTGCTCTTGATCTGGAAACATAAATTCCCATGCCCATCTGGAAAAACAAGATAGTGCCTGACGCAGCCGGATATTATGACCTTCTCGCAGTCGACGATCTGACCGATAGTAAAATGTCGTCATTTGAGATTAACGGTGAAGCGATCATTGTCACGAAACTTGACGAGCAAATACGGGCTTTTAGTGCCCAATGTCCTCATGCTTCGGGCAACCTGGCTAAGGGAAGTTATTATCGGGGACGAATTGATTGCCCGGAACATGATTACCGTTTTGACGTACGAACCGGAAAGGCCTTATGGCCTGAAGATGAGCTTTGTCGCTTGCGGTTTTTTGAGGTCATCGAACGAGCCGGCCGGGTGAAAATCAAGCTTAAATAGCCAATAAATTATCGGGCTCCTGGAATCGGTCCCGAGGTAATCAAAGGGACAATCTTGGTCGATTCATCTTTGAGCGGGAAAGCCTTTCCACCGGCGAGCTGCGGCCTCCTAATTCTTGGGAAAGGTAACAGTTAGCCATTGTCACTTAAGTCATGCCGCATCTGATTAAATAGTTCCATATAAGGATCTTTGGTTTTAGACCCGTCTTTTGAACTGCGCCGGAACAAGCCGCCATGTCTTGCCCCAATTATTCCTAGAGATATATCTTCTCTTGTCCCCCCTAAACCGGTCAGATATTGAGCGAGGTCACGGGTTGTGCTGGCAATAATTCCGATGGTAGCTCCAAAACAAAAACCAGTTAAAAAGGCAGCGGCCCAATGATGAGCCGGGTTGGTGTCATCAACATATCTAGCTATCCAACCATCTGTTCCTTCATGAAGCTGGTAGAGGTGATCCCCAACGGCCGCTCTGGTTAGCGCCATAAAAACCGAAGTATCATAAGCTATACCTCCCCAAATCAAGCCTACTGCCCTTGAGAACACAGACGCCTTTTGAGGCTCGTTCCCATATTGATCTGCTAAGCGCTGCAAATGAACCATAAAGCGGTCGAAATTCGGTCCTATTTGATTATCCCCCCACGCTTCTTTACCTGGCCACAAGGCATTCTTTTTCCCTAAATATTGAGACCAATCCTCGCCAGTCCAACTTCCGTTGCTCCCGCTTCCTGAAAAAAGCAAAGAAAATAGACGATCTTGCCTATTGGCATCAGCAGGAGTTTTATCATTGACCTCTATGAACTTGTTTACCCAAGCATCGTTAAGCGGATCCCACCCTCTGCTTTGGCTTCCTAATATTGAGGCCTCAGTAGTGTTTCGATCAGACCCTTGATCCTCTTCCATCTCAACATTCATTAGACACGAATTGTCTGAACATCATCAGTAAGACTTCAACTTGACAAGTACCCATGAATGCACCTGGCTAGAATTATCCAGAAAAAGCACTTGTCGCCTTTGACAATAGATAGTTATCCTGGCCTATGGCGGAGTTAATTGATAGATTGTTCCGGAAGCCATGTCTAGAGCGTAAAGCTCACCCCCTAGATCCTCGCCAAAACTGGAAATGAATAGGCCAGTTTGCAGGACCGGCAGCTGCTGCCAATCCCCGCTCGGCTGTCGATAAAGACCCCAGATAGTTCCAGAGCAGTAATCGGTAAAGAAATAGTTGCCGCGTAATTCAGGGTACGATTGCCCTCGATATACATAACCCCCGGTAATCGAACAGTTGCCGTCAGTATGAGAATACTCAGCCACCGGTAATTCCAGATCTTGCTGCTCACAGGTACTCGCTCTGTAGCACTGGTTACCCTCGAGGATATTCCAGCCATAATTTACGCCCCCGGTCGATATGGCGGGCTGAAAATTCACTTCTTCCCATTCGTTCTGTCCCACATCGGCCAAAAAGAGATCCCCCGTTTCGCGGTCAAAACTAAACCGCCATGGATTACGTAGACCTGTAGCCCAGATCTCCTCTGCTTGGCCACTGTTCGCATCGAAGGGGTTGTCAGTCGGAATAGCATAGGGTGTTCCACCATCTACATCCAATCGTAGAAGAGCTCCTAACAAAGTTCGGCCGTCCTGACCATTGTTTTGTGGATCTCCCTGACTTCCGCCATCTCCCATACCAATATAAAGATAGCCATCAGGACCAAAGAGAATTTGACCACCATTATGATTGGCAAAGGGTTGATTTATTTGCAGGAGTATCTCCTCGCTGTCAGCTTTGGCGTGATCTGGATCATCTGGAGATACGTGAAAGCTGGAAACGATCGTATTACCACCCAGGTTGGTATAATTGACATAAAACAATCCATTCTGAGTATAATTTGGATGGAAAGCCAGGCTAAGAAGCCCTTGTTCCGAGCTACTAGATCCTACACGATCGCGAAGATCTAGAAAGGGTAAAGCGGGTGGTTGGTCACCATCTAGAATCTGGATTTGACCCTGCCTTTCAACGACAAATATTCGATCGTCTCCCGCATGGGTCAGAAATGTCGGCTGGGCGAAGCCTGCAGCGATCTCTTTCAAACCGATCTGGGAAACTGCCGCAGGGGTGGAAGTAGCGGATGGTTCCGGTGTGGGAACAACAGTTGGTACCTCTGTTGCCGTTGTCAGCATCGCTGGCGTGTTTGATAGACTTGGCTTCGAAGCAGGCGTCACTAGAGCAACAGATTCTGTTGGAGCGGGAGCATGGGTTTTAGTTTCTGATGTATCTCCTGTTTGTTCAAGTGCAGCATTTGCTGGCGTATTTGTTACACCTTCAGAGACACATGCCGACGAAATCAGAAGTAAGGTTATCAGATTAATCGCGATTTTGGACCTGATTTTCTTCATCGATGCCCTATTGTAAGGTGCGTGCTGTAAAACAATCCCTAGTTATGTTAAGTTATTGTCGTTCTCATATCAATCTGATAGAACTGTTATGGATTGAAATTAGCGTGCTGATTTTAATCTTTGGCCGTATTGCGTCTCGTAATACTCCTGAAAATCACCCTCCTTGATCTTGCGCCACCACCAGGGATTGTCCCTGTACCAAAGAGCGGTTTTTGTCACAGCTTCGGCGAGTGAATATTCGGCATCCCAACCCAATGATTTTATCTTCTCTACATTTAAGCTATAGCGACGATCATGACCCGGTCGGTCAGTTACATGTCGAATCAAATTAGAAGGCCGGTCCAATGCTTCTAATAATATCTCAATCATCGTTAGATTTTCCATCTCGTGGCCGGTGCCAATATTGTAGACCTCACCCAATTGACCGCGATGGAGCACTAAATTTACTGCTCGACAGTGGTCGCCTACATACTGGTAATCACGCATTTGTTTTCCATCCCCATATACGGGAAGCGGCAGATTATCGATAGCGTTGGTCGAAAATAAAGGCACAACCTTCTCCGGATATTGATACGGACCGATGTTATTTGCGCCGCGGCTAACGGTAACCGGTAAACCATAGGTAACATGAAACGCGAGAGCCATTAAGTCACCACTGGCTTTGCTGGCGGCATAGGGGCTTCGTGGCGCAACGGGATCTGACTCGACGCTGGAATAGCCAGCTGGCACATCGCCATAGACTTCATCGGTCGAAACTTGATGATAGCGTAACATCCCAAATTTCCTGGCTGCTTCCAGCAAGACGTAAGTGCCTTCTACATTGGTTTTGATAAAAGCGTCCGGATCCAAGATGGAACGATCGACATGCGTCTCGGCCGCGAAATTGATGATGGTGTCGATATGATGCTGGCGGATCGTATCGGCAACACTTTTTGCGTCACAGATATCGCCTTTTACAAATTGATAGCGGGGATCATCAGAGATTGCCAGCAAATTATCTAGGTTGCCAGCATACGTCAGTTTATCATAGACAATTACCTGATAATCCTCATACTTAGCCAGTAAGTGCAGCACAAAATTTGCCCCGATAAATCCCGCCCCCCCTGTTACCATTAGATTCTTCATTCGGTTGTTCTCCAATGCCACAATGCAGGCAAATCACACTAAGATTTTCAATCTGCCCACGTTAGTTGAATAATCAATATATTTTCATTCGCTTACTGTCAATCTCTCTGCACTTGAATGAGCCTTAAGCCCCTTTAGCCCCAGTCGCCAATGCAGATTTGCACCATTAATTCCAAGACGATGGATTGTAGCTTGAGGAGCGCTTCGTTCCAATGACGAATTGGCTACGTCATCTTTACGACAATGTCACTCATATGATTGGCTGCTTGATCACCCTGATCGGCGGCATTGCTCAGATGACGATAGACCTCCCGCAATTTGAGGATTTCCATGATATCTTCGAGATCCTCTGGCTTGTGAAAAAGATCAGCGATGGCTTCCCGGTAGACATCCTCGACTCGATTCTCCAGTGCCTTAGCGCGTTGGGCGTGATCATTGGCTACGCTGGGATGAGCTTGCAGACGCTCCATGGCCAAATGGAGCTCCACGGCTGCGTCTCGGAGCAATGAAGCCATCCGTTTTAGAAATTCATTTGGTGAAATGGCTAATATCTCCATTTCCTCAGTGGTCGTATAGGCGTAATCAACTATATCGTCGAGATTGCGGGAGAGGACGTTGATATCTTCGCGATCTATCGGCGTTACAAAGGTGCGATTCAGCTCATCCATAAGTATTCGTCTCACCTCATCCGCCTCTTTTTCTATCGTGCGTGCCTTGGAAGCAAATTTTTCTCCCGGTTTTTGCATATACTTTAGCAAAATCTCGGTCGCTTCTACAGCACATGATGCTTGCTGAGTTAATAGCTCGAGAAACCTATCGTCTCGGGGCTTGAATAATCCTAGTAATCGCTTCATGGAGCACTCCTCTGTGGAGTATCATAGTTTTTCTATAACGCTTATAAAGTATGCTACAGGATAATATATAAGACCCGCAAGCAAGGCCGATACAGGTATTGTGACTATCCAGGCCAGGCCAATATCTCTAAAAACACCCCAGCGAACTTTACCCAACCGTTCGGCGGCGCCAACACCTACAATCGAAGAACTCACAATTTGGGTGGTGCTCACCGGGCCGCCAAGTAAAGTGGCAAATAGAATCGTTCCGGTCGTGGTTGCCTGGGAGGTAAAGCCGTGTACCGGCCGTATCTTATAAAATTTCCCCCCCACCGTTCTAATAATCTTTCCGCCACCGAAAAATGTGCCCACAGCCAGGGCCCCGGCCGCACTGATCACTATCCACAGTGGATTGCTTACCTCGTCCGCCAATCCAGTACCAACCAGCCCTAGGACCAACATACCCATTATCTTCTGGGCGTTGTTGCTTCCATGTGTCAAGGCTAATCCAGTAGAAGTGATATATTGTCCTCGTTTGAATAGGACATTAATGCCTGGCGTGGCATTGCGAGTAACAAATAGGGTAAGCACCATAATAATATAGCCACCAGCCAGGCCTAATATCGGCGACAAGAGCAGCGAAAGAATGATAATTCGGAGCCCTTCCGTTTTTAAAGCGTAAAAACCTGTCCCGACGACAACTGCTCCTATCAATCCTCCGAATAGCGTGTGGGACGAGCTAGATGGAATGGCCAATTGCCAGGTGAATAGCTTCCAGAAGATGCCCGCCAGAACAGCCGCCATCACGACTGGAACAGTTACTGCTTCGGGTTCCACCAGATCTGCACCGATAGTCTTAGCCACGGCCGTGCCAAACAAAAAAGGACCGATAAATTCGGCGATGGCTGCTATAGTCAGCGCCTGGCGTGGTCTCATAGCCCTAGATGAAATCACGGTAGCCACTACATTTGCGCTGTTGTGGAAGCCGTCAAGAAATCCAAAAGTTAGGATCAGTACATATAGGACGGCAAAGGTGATGGAGAAGGTCATAACTCTATTCTGCATGGCAAAGTAATGGGGGTCAACAACTAAGCTGTTCAACCGCTAATTTGGTTATAATAATTTACCACCTACTCCTTGAAGACCTCGTCAGTTTTTCCAAGGAAATTGGACCAGAAACCGATAAATCCAGGTTGTTTTAGATTTGATCACTCTTCCTGCTGCAGATCTCTTTGCTAATTCATCGATTGGCCATTTAGTCATTCCGCTCTACAATCGAATCAATCATGATCTCCCGCCTAGACTTATTAGGTGCTCCTAGAAGCGAAATATTCACTGAAGTAAAAATCCGGCCGCGGCGGAGTTATCTCAGAGGATGGCTTATTTTGGGAGCGCTGACGACATTCTATGTGGCCTGGCTCATTTTCCGCTGGTTAGTTCAGCCTGTCTGGCCAGGAACATTGCCCGATTTTCTGAGAGAAATTTTTGAGTTAGCCGAATTGGCCGCGGCCGTTACACTACTTTTGCTCTGGGCTGGTCTACTCTGGCGTCATTATCGCGGCCAGCCAGCACCCTCCTTACAGCTTATGAACTTAGAGGAGCTATTTAAAATCAACCCAAAGGAGTTTGAGCATTATGTTGCTGAACTTTTCCGTCAAAAAGGCTATCAGGTAGAGGTTCGCGGCCGTAGCGGTGATCATGGAGTTGATCTGGAGCTTACCGGCGCAGGATATAAGAAGGCAATTGTCCAATGCAAGCGCTACCGAGACACAGTCGGGGAGAAAATTATCCGTGATCTGTATGGAACACTGTTGCACGAGAAAGTATCACGCGCTTTTCTGGTTACGACGGCCGAAATCTCGGACGCAGCCCGCGGGTGGGCGGAAGGCAAGCCAATCACCCTTATCGATGGTCTCACTCTGGTCAGCATTGCCTCATCGCTGGCGGGGAGGGAATCAGATGACTAATACAGAAATCGCCCAAAACGATCTTACCATGACGATCGCCAGCTACGACCAAATTGCTCGGGAGTACTTTTCTCGTTGGCAGGATCGATCACCCATCGAGAACTTGGCCAGGCGTTTTATCGAAATGATCAAGGTTTATGGACTTAGCAGCGAGTTAATCATCGATGTCGGATGTGGTCCTGGATTTGATGCGGCCATATTGCGCCGGCATGGGTTGCGGGCAATTGGTCTCGATCTATCTCGTCAAATGCTTAAAGTCGGTCAAGATCATTACCCAAGTCAGTTTGTATTGGCTGATATGCGCTATTTACCCTTCGCCCAGAAAGTTGGCGGCTTATGGGTTGCTGCCAGCCTGCTCCATGTCGCCCACCGTGACGTGTTGGCAACCTTGAAAAATTTTGCTCGTGTATTAGTCCCTGGCGGATTGTTGTACCTATCGATAAAGTTGGGCCAGGATGAGGAGTGGAGTGTTGAGCCCTATGAGACACCCCGCTTTTTCGCCTACCACCAACCGGAGGAGCTAAATCAACTGCTTCAGACGGCGGGCTTCCATATCGTCGCGGGCTGGCAAAGTGCAGTGGCCCATAATCAAACGCAGTGGCTTATCCGTTTTGCTCGCAACGCCCCTGCCCGTGAATTGAAAAAGCTAGATCTATTAAAATAACGACCATTCCCCAAATTATCGTATCAAACTATTGGCAACTACAGGCAATTATCCTATGGTCACGAAAATTCTACTTATCCGTCACGGCCAGACAGATTGGAACCTTTCCAAGCGCTGGCAAGGCCACACAGACACACCATTGAATGCCGCTGGCCGGGCCGAGGCTAAAAGTTTAGCTTCCCGCCTGGCTAGCTGGCCGATTCAAGCTATCTACAGCAGCGATCTTTCTCGAGCGTTTGAGACGGCAGAAACTGTGGGGTGGATTCATGAGCTGGAGCCGGTACCCAATCCATCTTTGCGTGAACGCAATGGAGGCCTGTTCGAAGGTTTAACATCTGAGGAAATGATGTCTCGTTATGGAGATCTTTGGCAAAAAGTTCGCTTGGAGGGCGCTGCACCACCAGATGGGGAATCTGATCTTCAGGTGGCCGAGCGAATTATCCAAGCTTTTGAACATTATCGGGACCAACATCAGGATCAGATGATCGCCATCGTCAGCCACGGTGGCACTCTAAAAAGCCTGATGTCCTTCATACTTGGCTTTCCACTTGGGCATCAGGCGTCCATAGGTCTACTTGGAAATACGGCATTAAGCATCATCCGAATAGACGATTATGGTCAGAGACTGGCCCTTTTTAATGATTCTAGCCACCTGGACAGTCTTGAATTGAAGCCAGTAACTGAAATAAAAACGCCTCAAATAGAATAGTTTAGCTTTGTAATTTGCTCAGGGTGTCGGCGTGGCACACAAGGGCTCACCAAAATAAGACATATCCTTAAACTGACCATTGGCCGATTCAACGCGAAATGTACCAGGATTACCTCGACAAGAGACCCACTCATACTCAAAGACAGGTCCATCCACTAGCAACCCATCTCGATAATAGACATATTCCCCGCCACCACCTTTCGCCGTAATTGTTACGGTAGCAATCGACTGCTGATAGGTATCGTCCTTGAAGCGCCAGGAGATATGATATTGAAAATCGAGGGGACCTACACTTTCGTCAGGTGTATGGGTAGGGCCGGGAACGATCGTGCTAGGCCGTCTTGTAGCTGGTCTTTTGGTCGCTGTGGGCTCCGCAGTCTCTGCCAACGTCGGCTGTTGGATGGGTGTAAAAGTTGGTAGCGTCTCGCCTTCTTCCTCCGCTTCAGCCGTGGCGGCAGGCAAATCAGCCGGTATTGTTTCTGGCACGCCAGGCGTTGGCTGAACTGGGGGTTCTTGGCTAGGTGGAATATCAGTATTTGTAGGCACAGGGGGCTCCGCTTCTTCAACCGCTCGAGGCGCATTGCAAGCCAAAGCAGTGAAAGCGAGCAAGATGATGAGAAGTCCGATGCCTTTAATTGTCGGCTTGATCTGGGTCATTGCACCCTCCTGTTGGCCAAAAAGGTCAATTCGAATCGGACCAGGCGTCCCCTCACACATCCGGCGTTACCGGCCTGCGCCGCCTGGCACGTCAATCAGGCGACATTATAGCATGCCCCGGTCCTAAGGCTAGAAATCCCCCTACTAGTAGAAATAATTATTGGCGCCGATCCATTGGCTTGTAGAAACCATTGGTTTATACTTCGCAACTGGTCAGAACCAAGTTCGGAATAAGAGCATTTTAGTCGAAATAGTTGACATAAAAATATTCTGATTCTGACCATTCTACCAAGGCTAAAAGCTGACGGATTTTGAACAAAACGGACAAGATTTTTCCGATAACTTAGCTAGAAAGGGACAAACTAAATGACCTTCAAAAGATTGCCGCAAATCGATGAAATTATTCAGGAGAACTTACCGGAATCAATCGAGATGCTCCGCCAATTGTGCGCCATTCCCAGCGTCACAGATAATCGGCAAGCCGCGGCCGATTGTGCTGATCTGGTCGAGGAGATGCTGCAACAACAGGGTATTCAAACAAGACAGTTTGCGACCGGTGGTAACCCGATTATCTTTGGCGAGGCCGCTGGACGTAGCGAGAGGACCATTCTATTTTACCTCCACTATGATGTGCAGTCGCCCGATCCTTTGGAAAGTTGGCTTTCGCCCCCTTTTGAACTGACCGAGAGAGAAGACAAGCTATTCGCACGGGGAGCGGCTGACGACAAGGGCCACCTGGTATCACGCTTGGCTGGGATCGCCGCTCTGCAGAAAGCATATGGCCAACTTCCCTGCAATATAAAATTTTTTATCGAAGGCGAAGAAGAGGCAGGCAGCCAACACGTGGAATCTTTCATCAAAGATAATACCGAATTATTGGCTGCAGATGGTTGCGTGTGGGAATTTGGCGGCGTAAATCTTGATAACCAGCCCGTTCAGGTCTTGGGCATGCGCGGTATTTGTTACGTTGATCTTGTAGTTAAGACCGCTACCCAAGATGCCCATTCAGGATTAGGTGGTTCGATTTTTCCCAATGCTGCCTGGCGTTTAGTGTGGGCTCTAAACTCGCTTAAAGACGAGGAGGAACGCATTCGTATACCTGGCTATTATGATGATGTCAAACCTCCGACTCCGCGTGATTTAGAGCTTATTGCCGCGATGCCCGACGAGGCAGCTAGATTGAAAAAAATGTATGGGCTAAATGGCTTTCTCAGAGGTATGGACGGCGGCCCGGATCTAAGACAGGCCGCTATTTTTGAGCCAACCTGTACGATTTGTGGCTTGGATTCAGGATATCAGGGTCCTGGGAGTAAAACCGTATTGCCGGCCGAGGCCCAGGCCAAGGTCGATTTCCGCTTGGTGCCCGATCAGGATCCAGACGATATTTTGCGCAAATTGCGCCAACATCTGGATCAGGAAGGCTTCAGTGATGTCGAAATAAGGCACCGTGGCGGCACGAAACCGGCACGAACCGACCCGGACGATCCCTTTGTTCTTCTGGCTAATGAAACGGCCGAGACCGTATACGGGCAGTGGCCTTCCATCCAACCGATGAGCGGAGGTAGCGGGCCAAATCACGTATTTATCGACACTTTGAAGTTGCCGGTGATATCATCTGGAATCGGCTATCCTGGGACGGCAATACATGCACCGAATGAACACATTCGTATCAGAGATTTCCGCCAGGGTATACGCCACATCGCCTATTTAGTTGAAGCGATGGGCCGGCGCTAAACGATGGATCTAATGGTTCTGCATTAGGGTGATGTACAGTTAATTAGCTATTAACCGATGAATTTTATTCAAGAGTAATTTATGAATGTCGCTATGTGGGTAAAAGCCCTGCGGGTGATCCCCAATATAAACAAGGAAGAGTGGTTGGGCCTGGATTTAATTTCCCGTTGGCTGATCGCTACGCGGTCGGCTGTTCTGGTTATTACCTTTATCTCGGCCGCCATCGCTGGAATATTGGCCATTCGTGAAGCTAAATTCGACTTTGGATTGTGGTTGATAATGACCTTCGGCCTCTTAATGGCTCATGCTACCAATAATCTGATTAATGACCTGACCGATTCCTGGAAGGGGGTTGATAAGGGGGACGACGCCTTTCGGTCCCAATACGGTCCCCAACCGATCGAGCATGGTTTGATGTCGAAACGCGAAGTGCTCACCTATGCCCTGATAACTGGGCTAATTGCCTTAACCTGCGGCATCTATCTGGCCGTCGTACGTGGTGGGCTAACACCGTTACTTATCGCCCTGGGTGCTTTTTTTGTTCTCTTCTACACCTGGCCCCTTAAACATATTGGCCTCGGAGAGGTGGCTGTCCTGTTAGTATGGGGCCCCTTGATGATTGGTGGTGGATATTATGTGATTACTGGAGATTGGAGTTGGCCAGTGGTTGTTGCCGGGCTGCCCTATGCCCTGGGCGCCACAACCGTTATTTTTGGTAAACACATTGACAAATTACCGGGTGATAAGGCCAAGGGTATTCGCACGCTCCCAGTCATCTTGGGTGACAAATCGTCACGCTACACGGCCATTGGCCTCTTCATTCTGCAGTATATACTGGTGCTTATCATGGTGGGTGCGCGCTTCTTTACGCCGGTACTGCTCATCGTCGTTTTTGCTCTTAGGGCGCTGCGCGTGGCAATCAAAGTCTACCGTGAACCAAAACCCGAGCAACCGCCAGAAGAGTATCCCGAAGATGGCTGGCCCCTCTGGTTCGTAGCTTTCGCTTTTCTGCACAATCGCAGTTTTGGCATGCTGTTTATTCTAGGTCTGCTAATCGACGCCATTCTAGTTACAACCATCCTGGGCTCCTAATTTTCCAAATCTAATCAGATGACTTTCTTGGTGGTAGGGTTGGCAAGGATAAGTCAGGTCGCTCGTCCATGGTAGGAACTTGAGGTTGTTGATCCTCTAGCATCTTCAAGATCTCTTGAATGGCCCTTTCTAACTGAACATCCTTACTATTGGCCCAGTCTTGGGGTCGTATGTCTATTTCGATGTCTGGATCCGTGCCATAATTCTCCACCCCATAACCTACATCCTGGAACCAAGTAGAAGCCTCGGGTTGGGTCGTTATCGTGCCATCAACAAGGCGCATGGTCGGCTGGATACCGACCACCCCGCCCCAGGTTCTGGTACCGATCAATGGACCTAAGTCCATCATTTTGAAGGCGTGGGAAAATATATCGCCATCAGATCCGGCATACTCATTGGTTAAAGCAACCATGGGTCCCAGGACTGACTCGCCCGGATAAGGATACGGTGCCTCCATCCAGCGAATGTCGGAATAACCTATACGCTTACGGGCAAGCTTCTCTAGGATTAACTCTGAAACGTGCCCTCCCCCATTGTAGCGAACGTCCACTACCAAGCCTTCGCGAGCCAACTCCAATAAGAATCCCCGGTGGAATTCAGCGTAACCTGATGGCCCCATATTGGGTATATGTAGGTAGCCAATCCGGCCACTTGTGGCCTCATGGACAGTCTGCCGGTTTCGTTCCACCCATTCGCGGTAGAAAGCCCGCGATTCATCCCTTAGTGTCTTCACCGTCACAAGACGTCTTGTCTCAGAATTTCCGCTGGACAACTGTAAGGTTACTTGCTGGCCAGCCAGGTTGACTAAGGCGGCTGAGGGAGAGAGTTCCTGTCCTAATTGACGCCCATTGATCGACCATAGGAAATCGCCAACTTGTGCTTCAATGCCTGGTTGACCCAGCGGAGAATCGGCTCCCTCGTCCCAGCTATCTCCCTCCACAATACGACTAATTTTCCAACCGCTGCTGGTAGAATCGAGCTCGAATTCGGCTCCCAAGTGACCTTGTTCATAACGCGGTTCCTGCCGGTAGTCACCGCCAATTTCATATCCATGGGAGGTTCCAAGTTCACCTTGCATCTCCCAAATCAAATCGGAAAATTCGGACCTACTGGCAATCCTATCGAGTAACGGCCGATAGCGCTCGTATACCGTGAGCCAATCAATCTGAGACATATCGGCCGTCCAAAACTGGTCACGCTGCAATCGCCATGCTTCTCGGTACATTTGGCGCCATTCCACACTCGGGATTACAGCAACTTTAATTCGATGGAGCAGGACCCAGCCACTTTTTCGACCTGGTTTACTACCGGCATCCGAACTAGGCTTGCTTCCGGCCTTAAGTACTCGTAATCTGTTGCCCGCGCGGTACACCAGAGTCTTGCCGTTTCTGGATAGCTGAAAACTGCCAACCCGGGAGATGAGCCGTGTTTCTTCGAGCTCCTTAAAATCATAAGCGAAAAGCGTACCCTTAGCCGGAGGTTCCGTTGCTAGCCAGTTATTGTCCAATGATCCTTCGACGGGCAGGCGCGTATAGACTACTTTCCCACCAGGAAGCCCCCTAATATGTCCATAGCGGCCTTCGGAAACTGGGAAAGCAAGAACGCGGCGTTCGATGCCCTCCAGATCAATCACCAGATCAGCTTCGGCGCCTGCTTCCGAATTATCTTCTCTATCAGGTCCATCATTTGGTTCATCAGGAGCTTCAGTCGAATCTTCCTCATCGCTTCCTTGGTCCAATTCAGGCTTGCCCTGAGCATTTTCCGAAGCACCAGATAGCGGGACGAAGGGTGAAGGCCTATCCTTCTGTAGGGTTATGAGGAAAGGCTTTACTCCTTGGGGAAAACTTAGATCAAATTGTAGGTTATCGTATACTGGATCAAAATTCCGGTACGAAATGAAATAGATAAAACGGCCCTGTGGATCAAAGACTGGTGACTCATCTCTCAGCAAGGGTGACGTAAGGTTGAAGGATTCGCCATCAGAGGCACGCCATAATTTGAGAATTGATACTTCGTGGGTCATTGAGACACTATAAACGACCCATTCGCCATCAGGCGACCAATCATAGCCGTCAATCGGGCGAGATTTACCCCGGTCGATGACTTTTAGTTCCTCTGACTTTAAATCAAGGAGACATAGTTCATAACGATGGTTGCTGAATAAAATCTGGTCTTTTTTGGGATTGACAGCCAAATCGCGCGGCCGGCCGATATCCAACCCGTCCAAAGATTTCTCTTCTCCCTCGCTGTCAAGCGGCAATAATACAAATGACTCCTCGCCACCTTCATCGCTTACAGCAACCAGGGTCTTACCATCGTTTAACCAATCCAGCAGACGATAGCGCGATCCGTTTGTCTCGCCGTGTTGCATGACAGCCCCATCCCAATTGCCCAAGGAAAATGCTTTGCCACGGCTCGTAATAGCCAATGAGTGTCCTTCGGGATGTAACTGCCAGCTCTCCAGAAAACTAGCAGCAGGAACAAACTTGCGGCTTCGTTGCGTTTGAGGTGAGAACCACTTCACGTCGACTCGCTCGACCTCATTTTGACCCGCATCAAAGACAAAAAGTTCGCCGCCTGCCCGAAATACAATGTTTTTACCGTCGCCGGTGGCATTACGGGCATAAAAATCTTCATGATCAGTGTGGCGCAACAAATCTGAACCGTCACGAATACAGGAATAGAGATTGCCAATTCCTTCATGGTCAGAAAGGAAATAGATTCGATTTTCTAACCACATTGGCGATGATAGGTTGCCTCGTAAGTCAATCAGCCGTTGAAATTCGCCCTCACCGTTCACATCAAGCCATATCTGCCCGGCGGTTCCACCGCGATAACGTTTCCAATTTGCGGGCGTGCCTGTATGACGGCCGATTACTCGTCCACCATCCGGGCCAAAGTCTATGCTGCGGGCGGGTCCGATATTGATTTTTTCGGGTTCTTCGCCTTCTGTAGCTACGGTATAAAGATGCATCAGAGAAGCAAATGGTTGCCCAATATTACTGGAGAAAATTATCTTTCCCTCAGGGGTCCAACCGGTAGTAGATAGTCTACTCGCGCCACTAAAAGTAATCCGTCGGGCTGGACCTCCTTCCGCGGCCATCAGATAAACTTCCGAATTCCCTTCCTCGCGGCCAGTAAATGCCAACCACCGACCATCGGGGGAAAGGAAGGGACGAGTTGTTTCGGCCAAACCGGATGTTAGCCGGCGAGCTATACCTCCATCTTTAGGAATAGACCAAAGATCGTCCTCACAAACAAAAACAATATGATCATCGTGAATGGTTGGAAATCGATAGTAGCCAGCTTGCATAATTTTCCCTTCTTTCTGTTCAATTACCTCGATTTGTGGCCAGTTCAACAGCCCTGATTTCCGCGCTACCGACCGGCAAAATCGATTGTTTATTACCTAATAATGGATACCCTATTGTCACCCTATTGAGTCTTTCGATGGCAGGCGACAATACCCTCTAACCTAGATAGCTCCACCACTTCACTAGTTTAGCTGATGCTGACCTGGAGCCCAAACCAGGCACCTTTTCACGCCTCTTTTACGCCTTGATAACTCCTCTTTTACGGTACTGAAGCTGACTTTTAGACATAATGTCATTAGTTTCCACAAGATGTACAGTCAGTTACTCAATTTATTTTTCCGTCCCTTTCCTCTAGGAGGCAGCGATGTACCGAGGTCTAAGCAGGTACTACAAGGTCGTATACAGCCGGAATAAGCAGTTTGCAGTTTGGCACGCAGACGCGCCGCTGCGTACAAGCTGGCACGACACCGGCCGTTACGGCTCCGAAATAGAATGCTGGGACTACGTCGATTCACGTGAAGGGGCACAAGGCTTTCTTTTTTACTTCCCCAACGCCAGCTAACCCCGGATCTGAACCAAGCGCCTCCGCAGAAGCCAGGCAACCCGTCTCCATCCTCACGGACTAGCCTGGCTTCTTGCTTTTTCAGTAACCTTTAGGTAATAATCACCCACCTTCTGGGTGCCACGGTTAACTAAGACCTGTACTATGCACCGGTGACCTCAATCCGGCTTCCAAGGGAGAGAGAAATATGACTGGTGAACAAATCCTACGCCAACATCTCATCCAACTACTAAACGGGCGCAATGCTCACTTGAACTTCGACGATGCAGTCGCAAGTTTCCCAATCTCCTTTATAAACGCGCGAGCGCCGAATTTATCCTACACCCCCTGGCATTTGGTGGAACATCTGCGTATCACCCAGTGGGATATTCTTGAATTTATGATAAATCCGGACCATACATCACCCGGTTGGCCAGTCGGATATTGGCCTGATCCCAAGACAGAAGCGAACGAGACTGCCTGGCTCAAGAGTCTTAATGCCTTTCGGGCCGATTTATCGGCGGTGGAAGATATCGTCCGAGATGATCGCGTCGACTTAACCGCCGAAATTCCCCATGCTACCGGATATACCTATTTCCGAGAAGTCCTTCTAGTGGCCGATCACAATGCATATCATGTGGGGGAATTTTCCATACTCAGGCAGGTAATGGGGACGTGGCGATAGTCAAGCTAACCGACGCCTCGCGCGCTCAACCTCTGTTCAATGAACTGGGTTACAATCTGGCACTCGACTCCATAATCGCTGGCATTACAAAGGGTCTGGCCTTCGCCGACAATGAAGATAAACCGCAGACTGCGCTTCTGTGGAACCTGATGGACACCCTCTTTTTGGCTGGACTGCCGGGCGATAGCGAAATCAATCAACAAATTAATTGATAGAGGCCGTCGTATTCCCAAATTCCCGCCAGCACTATATTCCAAGTATAACCCTGCATTACAGCCCTCTGGCCTGGCGCAGGCAAGAAACGGTTCTCCTGGCCAGAATACCATTTTTCCAAGCCCATAGGCGATATTATCAATTCATCGAGCAAAAAACTGACTGGACAGCCCAGATACCACAGGGTGGCCAAGTGAGGCCCATTGATCACTCCTTGCTGATCGACGATACCCTCGGCAACATATCTGAGGTGCGCGGCTGGTTAAGCTCATTTTGGAGCACAATCGAAAGTTTTGAGAGGCATGGTCTGGGTTTTTGCCTTATTATTGGCGACACGATCGTTAGCTGGTGCCTGGCCGTATATGCCAGCGGCCGCCAGGTCGAACTGGGTCTAGCAACGGCCGCTGCTTATCGCAATCAAGGATATGCCACCCTTGT
>PVMK01116948.1_pt1 | contig 36634 bp, 37 predicted proteins | sample 1853481 | NCBI WGS metagenome assembly PVMK01 (sample SAMN08533507, study PRJNA380276) | Marine sediment metagenome, whole genome shotgun sequencing project. | reverse complement strand
AACGCCCTCGGTAAAGCTGGCTACCGGCCTGTTTCATGGCATCAAAATAGATACCAACGCCTTTAAAGGACAGACACTGATCGAGGATGTCCGTGCCTTTCAGTATCTTTTTCGTTATGCAAACACCCATTTGGCCCGCAAAATCGAACAGGCGGACCTCAGACTCGATTTTTTAAAGTATTTCAAGACTGCATTGCATACCAAACGCCTTCGAAAAGGCCGTATATTTGTGTATCTGGGTCCAGTGGTCAACCCGGATGTCTGTGTCATTATTGCTGATTTTTTTATGAGAATTGTTTCCGTTACCTGGAGTATTGTCTGTGGTACCTGTGATAAAAAGCTCATCGTTATTTTCAGAAACGACGGTATCCGTAAAAATGCCGGTAAGGTGGCCAAGGAAAGTTTCGGTCAGTTCGGCTCGGCCGGCGGGCACAAAAACATGGCGCGGGCCGAAATTGCACTATCCGAATTAAAACAGCAGATTGATCACCGGAATGAAAAAAAACTATTGGCGTGGTTAATTAATCGTGTTGAGAAAAGAGCGGGCAAAAAATGATTGAAGATTTTCGATTGAAAATTTAAGATTTAATGTTCGACGTTCATCAGTTTCTTTTTCGATTTGACTGGCCGTTTTTTTGGCCGGCGGCTGGGCTGAACCTTGAACGCTGAACCCGCAACCGCTCAGTTTGGGAATGAATATGGAAAGCCAAAAATCCGGCATAACTGTCACCATCCTCGGTTCCGGCACCTGTGTACCTTCGCTGAAACGAAGTTCATGTTCGATTTTTTTACAAGTCGACAGTGCAAAGCTTCTATTTGATTCGGGGCCGGGTACCATGAGAAGACTGCTGGAGGCAGATACAACCATTTTTGATCTTAATTATATTTTTTACAGTCATTTTCATCCGGATCACACCGCAGAACTGGTCCCTCTGATTTTCGCCACCAAATACCCGGACAGCAATCGCCGCAAGATTCCCCTTACGATTGTCGCCGGCCGAGGATTCGAAAATTTCTTTGCAGGGCTGAAATCCGTATACGGTCAATGGATCGAACCGACCCCGGGCATGCTTAAAATTATGGAGTTGGCAAACAATTCGCGAGATTCGCACCGGTTCAAAGACTTCTTTGTTGAATCCGCGCCGGTGGAACACAATGAAGAAAGCATTGCTTACCGGATTACGAGTGCCGGCGGTTATTCGGTTGTTTACTCCGGTGATACAGGTTACAGTGAAAATCTTATTGCCCTGGCAAAAAAGGCGGATCTTTTAATTTGCGAATCCGCCCTGCCGGACGATAAGGGGGTAAAAGGGCACCTGACGCCGTCTCTGGCAGGCGAGATAGCAACCCGGGCCGGGGTCGGCAAGCTGGTGCTCACCCACTTCTATCCGGAATGCGACCGGGTTGATATTGCGCAGGAGTGCCGCAAAACGTATTCCGGGCCGCTGGTGTTGGCAGAGGATCTTATGCGGATTGAAGTGGATTCTTGATGCTGGTTGCTGGTCACTGGCTTCTGGCCGCTCGTTCCCGGCTCCGGGTGAGCTTCACCTGGCAGCATGTGCTTGTGTAATGTTGACGGTTTCGTAAAAAATCGAATTTCCCCATTCATCTGGATTCCCGCCTTCGCGGAAATGACGGACACTTACACCCAATTGTCATTCCCGCGAAGGCGGGAATCCAGTAGCTGTTACCCGGGCTTATTGAAAAGTTACCCAAGATGTAGTTAACCATCTATAATTATTCAATAAAATTATAATATGGCAACTATGAAATACTACCCCGTACATCTGGACATCCAAAATCGTAACTGCCTGGTGGTCGGCGGCGGCGCCGTGGGAACGCGCAAGGTTGTCGCACTTTTAGATTGTGGCGCCAATGTCACTGTGATCAGCCCTGAGGTATCGCACCGGTTGCGGGATTTTGCTATATCCGGTCAAATAAAACTCAGAGAGCGGCCTTACCAATCCGGCGATCTTGACGGCATGTTCCTGGTGATCGGTGCGACCGACGACGAGGGACTAAATCGGCAAATCAGCAATGATGCCGATCATCTCAACACTCTGTGTAACATCGCAGATCGTCCTGAATCATGTAATTTCATTCTGCCCTCAATTGTTCAACGAGATGATTTGGTCATTACCATTTCAACGTCCGGCAAAAGCCCGGCCCTGGCAAAAAAATTGCGTAAAACACTTGAATACCAGTTTGGTAAAGAATACGGGGTCTTTCTGAAGCTTATGGGAGCCATACGTAAAAAGCTTTTGAGTCAATCCCACAAACCCGAAACCCATAAACATCTTTTTGAACAATTGATAGCCGCAGATCTGATTGCGATGATCCAAAAGGGCAAGACTGAAGAGATAAACGCCTTGTTGTTTGATATATTAGGTGAAGGCTATAATTTTGAGGAATTGATACGATCATAGGGGTTCAGCGTTCTGGGTTCAGAGGTTCAAAGGTTGCAGTATACAAATAAATATTGCCTGAGTCGGATGCTTTCAACAGTCCAAAGCCGGATAAACCGGAAAGAATAGGCACCAAGACACAAAGTGAAACCTTTGGATTAGGCCTGACGAAGCTGACACTTTTGTCGTAAATACGCATCCCAAATTCAGTCCAGGGATGAGAATGGAACCTTGAACCTCTGAACCCAGAACGCTGAACCTAATAACCCGGAACCCTACCAACTCCCAAAGCAGATAAATGGAAATTTTGATCATTCTATCGATTCTGGCTTACATGCTCAGCACCGCTGCGTATTTTGCGTATTTGTTTCTTCAAAAAAACGATTTGCAGCGTATCGGCTATTTTATCCTGCTGGCCGGGATCCTATTTCACACGGCAACAATTATTTCCGGATTTACTAAAACCGGTCATTTGCCAGTAGGCAACTTACGTGAAACACTTTCTTTGGCGGCATGGGCTGTTGCCGGCGTGTTTCTGGTTATTCAATATAAATACAATTTGAAGATTCTGGGAATATTTGCAGCACCGCTGGTGACCCTGGTCATGATCGTGGCTTCTCTGCTACCCAGTGCGCCTGCTCAAGTCTCAAATATATTTAAAAATTTCTGGCTCATCTCACATGTAGTTGCCATTTTTATCGGTGAGGCTTCTTTTGCCCTGGCGGGTGGGATAGGGGCGCTATATCTTATTCAGGAAAACGCAATTAAAACAAAAAAACATCGGTTCTTTTTTAAACGCCTGCCGTCGCTGGACCTGTTGGATATCACCGGCTATGCCTGCATCGTAGTAGGATTTACGCTGCTCACTTTAGGGCTTATTACCGGTTTTGTATATGCCAAATTGATTTGGGGTCGATTCTGGAGTTGGGACCCTAAGGAGGTTTGGTCCGGAATCACTTGGATCTTTTATGCAATCCTTTTGCATGAAAGGCTCACCGTCGGTTGGCGGGGTCGTAAATCGGCCATAATGGCCATCATAGGATTTGGCGTTCTGATCTTCACTTTCCTTGGTGTCAACCTGTTGTTGGAAGGACATCATGGGGAATTTACCAGGTTCTGATTAATTATCTATACTATTTGCCGGATTTTAACAAATCCCGCAGGCGTTCAGGGGTTCAACGGTTACCTTTTCGCTATGTCTGACATCGCACTGGTAGGTATCAACCATAAAACGGCTCCGGTGGAGCTTCGGGAGTGTATTGCCTTTTCAAAAGAGGAGTCGGTGACCGCCGTCCAAACACTTCTGCGTCAACCGGACCTAAATGAGGTGATCCTGTTTTCCACCTGCAACCGGGTTGAAGTGCTGTTCGTTACCGACAATCGATCCCGGGCAATTTCAACCACAAAAGAATTTATTGCCGATTTTAATAAAATCCCCCTCGAACAATTTGAAAATGCCCTCTATGTTCATGAGGCAGATGAAGCGGTACGCCATGTTTTCAGAGTTGCCTCCAGTCTGGATTCCATGGTGGTCGGCGAACCTCAAATTCTCGGTCAGATAAAGGATGCCTATCGGACATCCACTGCCATAAATACCTCTGGAGTTATCCTGAATCGTTTGCTTCACAGAACATTTTTTGTGGCCAAACGGATTCGTACAGAGACCGGAATCGGTGACCGAGCGGTATCCATCAGCTTTGCAGCGGTGGAACTGGGGCGCAAAATATTCGGAACACTGGAAGGTAAAACCGTCTTGCTTATTGGTGCCGGAGAGATGGCGGAGCTTTCCGTCGAACATCTGATTCGAAATAAGGCGGGTGATATATATGTGGCCAACCGGACCTTTGAAAATGGCGTTGCCCTGGCTAAAAAGTTTAACGGACAGGCTCTGCGCTTCGAAGAGATATCAGATTGTTTAAAATTTGTTGACATTATCATCAGCTCAACCGGGGCATCTGATTTTGTGATCACCCGTGACCAGGTGAAAGGCGTCCTTCGCGCCCGGCGCAACCGGCCACTTTTTTTTATCGATATCGCCGTCCCCCGGGATATTGACCCGGCAATAAACCGGTTGTCGAACTCCTATGTGTATGATATCGACGACCTTAAGGACGTCGTTGACGATAATATGGAGGATCGCCAGCAGGAAGCCGTCAAAGCAGAACGAATTGTCGATGAAGCGGTCATCAACTTCCGCCAATGGCATGCCGGCCTCGATGTGGTGCCGACGATCATTGCGTTGAGAAACAAAGTGGAGTCCATCGCCCGGGCGGAGATAAAAAAAACGCTGCAGTCAAATAAATTCCCTGAATCCGGTGCCGAAGCGCTTAACAAAATGACCCGTTCACTGATTAACAAAATACTGCACGACCCTACCATTTTCTTAAAAAAGAACGGTATGATGGCAGATAGATCACTTTATATCGATGCTGTTCGCAAACTTTTTAACTTGGATGAATAAATCAGTTCGTTGGCGGTGGTTCGTTGTCTGTTGTGCAAAATTCCTGTGATTCAGCTTTTAGCTCATACACAACCGACAACCGGCATCCGACAATATTTCCGGAGAAAATAATATGAAAAAAACAGCCTTTTTATTTCCCGGTCAGGGTTCCCAGAGTGTCGGGATGGGCGAAGAGTTTTACCGCGAATATGATACTGTCCGTGAACTTTTTGACATGACAGAGGAAATTACCCGTATTAATATTTCAAAGCTCTGTTTCAAAGGTCCAATGGAAGATTTAACCATGACAGTTAATCTGCAGCCGGCGGTTACGGCGGTGAATCTTGCCTGTCTGGCGGCCATCGAAAAGGAATATAATGCATATCACTGTTGCGTCGGCCACAGTCTGGGCGAATACAGTGCCCTAAATGCAGCCGGTGTGATTTCAAAGGAAGACACCATCCGATTGGTTTTTAGACGGGGTGAATTGATGCACCGTGATGCAACCCGGCATCGAGGTGTGATGCATGCCATCCTGGGTCTCCCAATCGATGAGGTTTCTGAGATGGTTTCCGAAGGACAAAAGGACGGTGTTGTATCGGTTGCCAATCACAACACCGAGCTTCAAATTGTGATAACCGGGGCTGAAAAACCGGTTGGCCGGGTTTCAGCTCTGGCGAGTGCCAAGGGCGCAAAGTCTGTCCCTCTGAAAGTTAGCGGCGCCTGGCACAGCGCATTGATAAAAGATGCTCAGGACGCATTCAAGCAAAATCTTGAACCGATATCGTTTAATCCTCCGCAAAAATCAATATTATTCAACGTCACGGCGGAATCATCGGACAACCCGGCTGAAATTAAAGAAATCATGGGCCGCCAGTTGTGCAGTCCCGTACGATGGTACGACGCGATGAATAAGCTGATAGATGAAGATGTGGAGATATTTGTGGAAGTCGGCCCGGGCAGAGTCCTTGCCGGGCTTTTGAAAAAAATCCTGCCCAGGGACCATCCCGCTAAAATTTATAACGTCGGTAATATGAAACAGCTTGAAAAATTTTTAAAGAATAATTAATGGTGATTTTTTGCATACCCGTTATAGCGCTAAAACTTCACTTCGTACCCAACATTTTACGTTGTTGCCCTGTCTGCCTGCGGCGGACAGATTAATTTTATTCTTTACATCAAATCCGGGCTGTGCTATTTAAATCTATTTGTAATATTGAAGAAAATAAATATTTTAGAAGGTCTGATCATGCAAAAGAAAAGTAAAGAGAATTTTAAAAAGCATCTCACCGAAAGGCTTGAAGATCTTTTGAATCAGGCAGGCGATACGGTCTCAGGAATGACCGAGACCAAGGAAAATTTTCCGGATCCAGCCGATCGCGCGGCCCTGGAAGCAGACCGCAATTTTATGCTGCGAATCCGTGATCGGGAAGCCAAGCTGATAAAAAAGATCAAAGCGGCCCTGGAACGGATTGAAAATGGTACATACGGAATTTGTGAATCCTGTGGTGAAGATATAACTCTCAAACGGCTGAAAGCCAGACCTGTCACAACACAATGCATCGATTGTAAATCCAAAGAGGAAGCTTTGGAGAAAGCCCTTGGACTTTAGCAGGCATGAGAGCATCGACCTTCATATCCACACCACAGCTTCCGATGGTACATTTACGCCCGAACAGGTCATTTCCCATGCTCATCAACTCAAATTAAAAGCAATCGCTATAACGGACCACGATACGGTGGCCGGTTCAAAAGAAGCTTTACGTAACGGCATTCCCCCTTCCCTTGGATTTTTAACCGGCGTTGAAATCAGTTCGACCCCCCCTCCCTTTTATCCTGCTTCCGGAAGTTTCCATTTGCTGGGGTATTCAATTCGTCTCGATGATCCGGAATTGAATCGAACACTTGAAAAACTGCAGCAGGCAAGAAAAAACCGGAATCCGGCGATTATAAGCCGCCTAAATGAATTGGGCATTTCCATCACCTTGGACGAAGTTCGCAAAGAAGCGGGAGAGGGACAGCTGGGCCGACCTCACATTGCGCAGCTTATGGTCAAAAAGAGAGTGGTCGCATCGATTGATGCGGCCTTTGATCAATTTTTAGGCACCGGTAAACCCGCCTATGTGGATAAACAACGAGTTGAATGCTTTAAGGCGATAGAAATCATACTGGCCGCTGGAGGTGTTCCCGTCCTGGCCCATCCGGGTTTGTTGGATTTCAAAGAAGAAAACCAATTAGAAGAATTGATAGGTAGATTAAAGAAAGCGGGAATTCAGGGGGTGGAGGTTTATTATTCAGGACATACCCCGGATCAGAGTCGCCTATTTGCCGAGCTGGCAAAGCGCCATGATTTATTAATGACCGGCGGCAGCGACTTTCACGGTGCCATCCAGCCTGAAATCGAAATGGGATCGGGACAAGGTGATCTGATCGTTCCTTTCGAATTGTTCGAAAAGCTAATCCAGCACTAATTACAAACCCGGTCATTCAGCTTGGAAAAGTAGCTGTGACTCTTTAACTGTCGCGGGATTACATGAAAATTGAATACGGGTCTAATTTAGGAATTTAGGAATTATATCTATTTTAATTTATTGATTTTATCCTTTAATCCCTCAATTCCTGAATCCCTCAATTTGGCGCTAATAAATATAATTTGTGCCCAAAAAATTGACTCATTTTAGAGTTAATTACGTGATCTGGATTATCCCTTTAATCCGTGTTTATCCGTGTCCCATCAAAAAAACCGATTGTTATTACGACAGCGATATTTGCAGGCACACCAATGGAAGTAAAAGATCCGTCCGAAATTGAACAGCGATTACAATACGAATTTAAGGATAAAAACCTTCTGCAAGAAGCCCTGAGACACAGCTCATATGTCAACGAAATTGCCGATCCCCATCTGCGGGACAATGAACGACTCGAATTTCTGGGCGATGCGGTATTAAACCTGATCGTGAGCCATATCCTCATGCGTTGCTATCCGGATTTGAAAGAAGGCGACCTTTCAAAAAGCCGTGCCAACCTCGTCAATGAACTCCAGCTTGCTAAAACGGCACGATCAGTTAACCTGGGCGCATACATCCTGCTGGGTAAGGGAGAACTTCAGACCCGGGGCCGGGAAAAGAACTCCATTTTGGCTGATACCTTCGAAGCATTGACGGCGGCAATCTATCTGGACGGCGGTTTCCAGGAAGCTTATAAAATCATCGAAAAAAAATTCCAGCCATTAATAGACCAGCTGAACGCCTTTGCAACCAATTATGACTATAAGAGCCAGCTGCAGGAACGGGTGCAGGTACGGCATGGGGTGATACCTGATTACAGGATCATCCGTGAAGATGGTCCGGATCATGATAAAACTTTCTGGGTGACGCTGAAAGTGATTGATATCGAAAGCGAAGGACACGGCAAAAGCAAAAAATCAGCCGAACAGGATGCTGCGAGAAAAGCGCTGGAGCTGCTGAGTATGGATCAGGATTGACCCGGGTCAGGTGAGTTGACCCTTCTCAGGTAGAATAAAATGAATCCACAAATGGCGCAGATGAACACAGATAAAAAGAAAACACAAAATATTCTGCTAAAATCAACGATATCTGCGGATACAAAGGGGATCGGATGTGAACGATAATTTTTTCGACAAAAGGTGAATTGCTGGTTTATCAAAACGAAGATGGCGACATAAAACTGCACGTCCGCCTGGAAAACGAGACGGTTTGGTTGACCCAGCAAATGATGGCGGAACTGTTTCAAACCACACAGCAAAACATCAGTCTACATATCCGGAATATCTATGAAGAAGGCGAGCTGGCTCCAGAACGAACTCGCAAGAAATTCTTGTCGGTTCAACAAGAGGGCAAAAGACAGGTTCGCCGCAACCTGGATTTCCATAATCTGGACATGATTATTTCAGTCGGTTACCGGATTAAAAGCCTGATCGCCACCCGATTTCGTATCTGGGCAACCCAACAGCTGAAAGAGTATCTGATAAAGGGTTTCACCATGGACGACGAGCGGCTGAAGAATCCGCCCATGGCCCACCGGCCAGTTGCCCGCACAAGAGTGGATGCGGAAAAAGGAGGTGTCTGAATAATGACCAGGAAACTATCCACTTTTGCCATTGCCTACGATTTTGACGGCACCCTGGCACCGGGCAACATGCAGGAATACGATTTCGTTCCCGCTATTGGCATGAAGAGCAAACGCTTTTGGAAAGAGGTGCGCGAGCTTACCAAAAAACATGATGCCGACAATATCCTGGCCTACATGATGCACATGCTGGATAAGGCTCAGGCTGCCGAAGTGCCGGTGCGCAAAGAGAACTTTGTGGATTTTGGCCGGTCTGTGTCTCTATTCGAAGGTGTAAATGGCTGGTTTGATCGCATCAACGCCTATGGAAAAAAGCAAGGATTTAAGGTGAAGCACTACATTATCTCCTCGGGCATCCGGGAGATGATAGAGGGAACCCACATTGCGAAAAAATTTTCCGCCATTTACGCCTCGGCCTTTATCTACGATCACAATGGCGTGGCCAAATGGCCGGCCCTGGCCGTGAACTACACCACCAAAACCCAGTTTCTCTTCCGCATCAACAAGGGGGTTTTGAACGTCTATGACAACAGCAAGATCAATGAATTTATCCCCAAGAAAGACCGACCGGTCCCTTTTGAACACATAGTATTTATCGGAGACGGTGAAACCGACATCCCCTGTTTCAGACTCGTCAAGGAACAGCGCGGACATGCCATTGCGGTGTATAAACCGAACACCCGTGGCGCCAAGGTCAAGGCTGAAAAGCTGGTCACGGAGGGTCGGGTGAATTTTATTGCTCCGGCCAATTATTCCGAAAGCAGCGAAATGGACCGGTTTGTGAAGGGTATCATCGACAAAGTTGCGGCGGATGTAGCCTTGAAACAGTTGGGGAAAAAAGACTGAGGGTGGCACAGGGATGGTGGACGGCTTGCACCCTAAATTTTAGGAGCAGGTGGATGAGTGAAAAAGAGCCTTTGGTACCCAAACACGGCGGATACCGCAGGCTGAAAAGCTTTCAAATGGCGCAACTGGTTTATGATGTGACGGTGCGGAACTAAGCCTTCATCAGGTGTCCGGCCGTCATGTAGTAAAACTACGTCATCGGGGCGAATGCGTTTTAATATCCTTGTCCGGTTCAAAATTTCGCATCGCTGCCAGAAATGACGGAAGATGTGAGGCAAAATACCAAAGGCTTCTTCGATGCTGCCAGAGTCGTTTCACAACTTTGTGCCGCCACTGCGGGGATGAGTAAAAGCGCTTTACATGCGTGTTGTAAAGCTGTTCGAGTTTTTCTTCGGAATCGATCCCTTTGGGGATAAACACGAAATTGATACAGTTCATTTTGCGCCAGTCCTGTTCGAACGTCCCGAATTCATGAATGCGAGGCCAGATCGGGGCCCCATGAAAGGGGGTAAATTTGGACATGTTCATATCGTCAAGGTCCAGCGCCATAACATAATCGCTTGTTTTTTGAATTGATTCCTCGGTATCACCGGGAAGTCCCATCATAAAGAGCCCCTTGGCCCTGAGTCCCCGGGCCTGAATCCGTTTCACCGTATCACTGATGTCATCCAATCGTACACCCGGTTTATGAAATTCAAGCAAGTCCGGATCAGCGGTTTCTATGCCCAGGGAAAGCATCAGGCCGCCGGCTTTTTTTAACATTTCCAGCAACTCGTCGTCCGCCTGACCGACCCGGATGGCACAGTTGAATTGCATCCCAAGCGGTTTTGAGATCAGCAGGTCGCACAACTTGACAATGCGGCGCCGATTGGCCGTAAAAAGATCATCATAAATATTGATATGGCGAACGCCGAATTTCCTGCGCAGATGGCGCATATGCTCGTAGATGTATTCTGCGGAATTAAATCGGTAGCCCTTTTTGAAGACTGAACGGTCGCAGTAAGAGCATTGATACGGACAGCCCCGGCTGGTGACCATGGTAGCCCCGGCGCCCAGAATATAGCTGAAAAGCGGCAGGTTGTAACCTTTGGGAAATCCTTGCAGTTTATCGTAGGAAGGAAAAGGAAGCGAGTCCAGATCTGTGATAACGGGTCGTGACGGATTGGATACCGGCCGGTCGCCATCTCTCCAACTCAGGCCGTTAATCTGCGCGGGTTGCATGCCTGACGCCAATTCCGCCAGGGTAACTTCCCCTTCACCCTGGCATAGAAAATCGATATGTTCAAAGTCGTTTAAAAGGGTCGCACCCATAGATGATATATGTACGCCGCCGAAGACGGTTTGAATCTCAGGTCCGGCGGTTTTGATCCGTTCGGCCAGGTCATAGCCGTCTAAAAAACCGGAAGTTGTTGCAGAAAACCCCACCAGATCCGGTTTATATCCCAGGATGATTTCGGCATGGGCCGCATTGTTATTTGGCACCTGCGGTCCTAAACAGTCATGGACAAATACGTCATGTCCTTTCTGATCAAGCCAGGCGGCAATCGATAAGAGGCCCAGGGGCGCCATCCGATTGGCGGTTGCGGTAATATCTTTTTTGCCGGGTACCCAGTTTGATCCGGTTGGGTGTACGAGTACAATCCGCATATTAACACTTCACCTTTCGTAACCGTCACAGGTTCAGGGTTCACAGGTTCAGGGTTCAACGTTCAGGGTTAAGGACAAAGAAGGGATTTTAGACCCGAAGTTTTAGTTTAAAAATCCCATTTTCCCAAATAATTTCCAATTTGGCTCCAATTTTTTATTAGGCCTGACGAAGCTAACGCTCAAGACTGTAGATTTATTTATTTCCGAGGCCTTTGTCTCCGCCAGTCTTGGTTATCATAACGGGCCTGCCAATAATCTCGGCCAGCGGCAAAACCGCGAGTCCCTTTTCCTTTATACCCGACACGATTAGATCTATTTCATTCAGCCAGTACATATAAAGAGATTGCTGATGCGGTCTGACATCGTGCAGAACAACGATGTCCCCCGGCCGGATGCGCTTTAAGATTTTTTTTGAAATGTTCTTGATCCATCGGTTACCGCCATCACCGGCGCGACAGCTGAAATTGACGACGTACATACCTGAATCCAACAGAGCCGGTCGGAGTCTGGGGCCTGTGATACCTACCGGCGGGCGGAAAGCCAGCGGTACAATCCCAAAATCGCTCAGCACATTTTGAGCGGACTCTATTTCATCGGCAATGGTTTTTATTCTCCTGAACATAAGCAGGTTGTCATGGCTGTAAGAATGATTGCCGATAGAATGACCGTGAACCAGGATTTCTTTTATCAGTTCCGGGTATTCAGCGGCCTTCTTTCCGGTTACAAAAAACGTTGCCTTTACCTGGTGTTTTAAAAGAAGCTCCAGCACTTGCGGGGTTGCCAGTGGATCAGGGCCATCATCAAATGTAAGGGCGACCGCCTTTTTGTTTGATACACCCCGGCTGATGACGGGGAGATAAAAACCGAAGCGGGGGAAAAAGGGGGCCGCTGCACAGAGCAGGACAAAACCCGCTGACGGAATTATGGATAACCGCACATCAAAAAACAGCAGCAATATTGCGACCAGCAATGAACCAATGCCGACCCGTTCTGCCGGTGAAAGCGGTAATTTTCCTGAACCCGCCGATTTGATCGAATTCATTATTCGATGTTGGACATTCAATGTTCGATGTTCGATGTTCATTTTTTTAGTTAACCCGTCTTATGGTTCCGGCTCTTCCGGATCAGGACAAACCAGAATAAATCCCCTTTGGGTCCCGACGGTTCAGTATGCTCAATCATAAAATCGGCGTGAGCCAGAATCGTTGATATCTCATCAAATGTGCGATAATAGACGGGTATTCTCCTGATTTTATTTTTGAGAACCTCCAGCCACCAGAACAAAGACTGCCGTGCATTCGGCACTATAACGGCCCGTATTATCAGGCGGCCGTCATCGCAAAGTCTGTCACCCAACCGACTTAACGTGAGTCCTAAATCATCATCTTTTAAATAATGCAGCATGTCCAGCATTACGGCGGCATCGGCCGGATGCGGGATTCGCGGTACATCCGGCGCCCGGCCATGCATGATCACGCCTCTTGGTCCCAGTGCCCTGGACGCTATCCTGACCCGATTGCCGTCAAGATCAATACCATATATTTTCAATTCATCAAAATTCTCTATCAACCAGCTGGCCGGCAGGCCGAAACCGCAGCCGATATCAATAATTGTCCGGAGCTGCCGGGAGAACCCAAAAAAACGGGGTAGTTCTGAAAACATGGGATCCAAACGAATTTTAAGCCTGGCAAATATTTTCGGATACGCTTCCATGTTTCGGTATCGCCCCAAAATGCGATCATCCAGATTGGCGGCTTGACTGATTTCTTTTTCCCGGGATTGAAACACGTAGTTTAAAACAGGCGGCAGGATGACGAAAGCGCCGATAAGGGAATAGCCGATTCCAAACAATGACGTTAATCCGGCGCTTCTTAAAAGCGAATGCTCGGCCGTGCATAAAACACCGAATCCGATGAGCGTTGACGCGGACGACATGAAAACCGCCATCCGAATTAGACTGTATGACGGATGAGATGCATCCGAATAGCGCTGATAGGATCTGACAAAAAACAGTGAATAATCGATGCCCATGCCCATGACAATAATGGCAAGCATTAACCCCGGAATGTCCAGCGGGTGGCCGATAAGCTTCAAGGTTCCCAGAGTGCTGATTAGGGCGAAGAAAACCGGCAACAGCGAGATAACGGTTAATTTCCAGTCCAAAAAGAATAAAAACAGCAGAATGGTGACGCTGATACCGACGATCAGCAACATCTTGGCAAAGGTGGCAAATAAAAGTCTGCCGAGTTCCTGGGAAAAGAAGGTCGGATCAAATAGTTTGGCCGCAGATTGATATTTTTCAAAAAACCTTTCAGCCCGATAAGATTTGCCGGTAGTCAGGCCGGAAAACTGAACCCATCCCAATCCGTCCAAACTTTCAGTTATTCCCATCAGGCTGTAAAATTTTTCGGGAATCGCACTATCTGCCGTTGGGTTTAAGTCCGGGTCAAGTAGTTTGTAAAATGGCTTAAACGCATCGACGGTAAAACCCGGCTTAATCGATGCCTCTGCCATCGCATTTTTAAACCGGATAACCCTGCTCGGATTCCAAAATTTTTTCCAATCCGAAAAATTTTGTTGCCTGCGATCTTTCCCCGGAAACATCATCGAAGGAACAAAACCGGAAGCCAGAACGCCTGAAAGTATGTCCGGTTCCATCATTGCCAGCAGGTCGTCGCCTTTTTTCTGAAGCTCCTTTACGCTTTGACCTTCAGTTATCAAATATATCCTGCTGAAAATGTTGCCCCACACGTCGGCAAATAGATTTCCGGCCGCGGTAGTTTCCTTGCTTACGGTGTTCATGGAGCTGAGGCTTACGTTGAAATCCGGTTTTGCGAAAAAAAGCATGACGATAACAAATCCCAGAGCCGCATAGGCCCCTTTTTTTCCGGTTAGCGCAAACGCGCTGACGATATTTTCAAGCGGCAGACTTCTTGAACGGGCAGGCGGCATGGCCGGAAAAACTTTCGGGAAAACAGAATGAACAAATAGAAATGAGAATGCAATCCCCAGCGCCGTGAACAACCCGAGCTGCTCAAATACCGGGAAACCACTGATGGAAAGCACACCGAAAGCGCCCACAGTTGTCAACGCGGCCAGCAGGCCCACAGCCCAGACCTCTGCGGACGCTTCTCGGCCGTGAGTTTTATAGGGGCGGTCCAGGAACAGAAGATAAGCTATCCCGTGATCGACGGTTATCGAAATGATGGCTCCGCCAAAACCGAGCACCATGATCGAAATCGATTTGTGCAGCAATGAAAAAACAAAAAATGCGATCATCGATCCGGCGATTGCCGGCAAAAGAGACAGCAGCCCCATGAGAGGCCTTGGGAAAGCAAGTATGAGCAAGATTGCAATGCCGATTGTGGCCAGCAGGATCGCGTTTTTAACATCCCGTCTTATGATAAGCTCGTTATCCAGGGCCGCCCGGTATGCGCCTGTGGGGGTGAGGGTAATGCCGTATCCCGCTGCGGAATATTTCCGATTCAGTTCATCTGCCAGATTATCAATCAGTTCGGCAGCCGTGCGGGCGAAGGTCGTATCCGTACTGGAGGCGATGGGATTGGCGATTACAAGCAGATGGCTACCGTCAGCAGATATGAGTTTGCCCCGGTATATGCGGACATTTTGAGATGGAGCCAGGTGTGATAGTCTGGCCAAAACAAAATCTTTCAGCCCCAGGGGATCCTTTGAAATAAATTCAGCCTGACCAATGCCGGCTAAATTTAATAACGATAATTGAATATCCGCCAGCTTTTTTTGAATCGCTTTAGCGTCCAGTAACGGTGCAATTTTGTTGTTCAGCTCGTGGGCGCTAAACATTACCGGCAGGTTGTTTAAAATATGAAATGCCAGCTCCGGTATGAGATTTTGAACATCTTTCAGGCCGACATTTTTGAACAACCCGCTGTCGGTTAATTTTTTTTCGACCAGGTCGCCGCATTCAAGTAGAATTTCCAGGTCGTCGTTTTGCAGGCTGACATCAATGAGCAATTGATCCTGAACGGGGTTATTTTTAAAAATATAGACGGCATCCGAAATCACCGGATCACCTTCAGGCAGCGAGGCGACAATATCCGAATCAATTTCTATTCGATATAAACCAATACCGAATAAAATGAACACAATAAGCAGTATTAAAATCAATCGGACCCAATGGATTTCATTTTGATCTGAGACTCTATACAATGTACGTTTTCCGTATCTTTATTTTGATGTTTTTAGACGGCAAATCACAAATCTCAATAACCAAATATTTGTAATTTGTAATTTGTTTTTTGTAATTTGTAATTTCTTTCATCTACCATCCACCCATATTCTTAGCCTGACGGCTAAGGGTCCGGTCCACAGGCACTTTAAAAAACCAACAGGATGATCAGCAGGATGATAATAATGTGCAGCAGGATGACCAGCGTTCGGTGGCGATGATACAGCTCGTTTCCTTTTTGTAACCGCCGTAACCCTCCGGATAACCTTCTAAATTTGTCAAGTGGTAAAAACCGGCGGTTATCCGAACGCGAATTGCTCTGAAACGCAAAAGAAGGATAGATCGCATAAAATTCATCATTTAAAGTACACAGCAAATCATCAAAGGGTATTTCACGCCAGGATATTTTAACCAACGATTCAGCAAACTTGCGGCTGAAAACATAGGCATGGGTCAGACAGCGGTACTTTATTTTCAGCACCGATCGGTTTTTTGTTTTTTTGCTGCCCGATACCAGGCAGCCAAAATACAAGACATTCCAATGGTGGTGGGTCGATAAAAAGTCAATACAATTTTTAAGACCGGTCGGGCTGAATCGTTCAAACAGGATATCATCTTCGAATACGACAATCGTGTCGGCGCCGGCCCGGATTCCTTTTTCCATGCAGGTCAGGTGGGATTCAAATATTCCCTGTTCAATATTATGCGGATGCTTTTTTACAATCACAAATTCGACTCTTTCCAACAGCCCGATCCTGCCAAATTGAAGTTTCGCCTCTCTTCGTCTGTCCCCACGTTCATCCAATGAGATGCAGTAGATTTTATCAAAAAACTCCCAGTTTTCAGCAGTGATTTCAGCTTCCATATTTACGAGTTAGGGGTTTCGCCCCAATTGGAATGTTGGAATTATTCCATTTTCGGGGCAAATTCGGAACCCCAAAAAATTCCTATATACTCATCGGGTTATATAAATTTCGTTACATTTAATTAGGGTACGCTTTTTCAATCGCCAGCTGCACCGCGTTCATAATCACGTGACTGCTGTTGGTGGCCCCGCTAACCGCATCCACCCGGGTCGATTGACGAGCGATAATTCGTTCAACTATCGTTTCTTCGGCTTTTTTGCCCTTCCAGGCCTGGTGCTGAATTATTTTAATATTGACAATGGCATTATCTTTAATGGTCACCTCGACGATCGCTTAATTCGGACCGCCTCTATAGCTGCCTTCATAGGTTCCGTCAGCAAATTTTGCAGGATCAACGGGTCCTCCGATTACAGGGGTCGACGCGCAACTGAAAAACAGCGTTCCGCAAATTAGAAAAGCGAACCCTGCAAAAATCTGCAACCCAAATGCATAGGTTTTGAGCTTGCACATTACATGTTTTCTCCCTTATAAATCAGACTGCGTTGAATAGTTGATTGGTTGAATGGTTGATTAGATTAATTATAGTCATAATTTCAAAATGTTGCGATTATTGGGGATATCCGGAAAATGGTGCCTTCAATATGATATTGTTTATAATAACGGATCATTAGATATCTTTTGCCATGATGTTTATGCAACATGGGGTGAATTCTGTCCAGCGTGGTTATCGTTGGTTCCGGGAAAATATTTACACGGTTGGACGGCAAAATTCAACCTAATTTCATTATTCGTGATCAGGAGTATATGCACGCGCGGAGGGCACAGCCGTCAGGCTAAACACAAATTAGAATGAATATTATCAAAAAATTCGCTGAAACCAGATATGCTCGATCGGCCATCGAGGACAAAGCCGATTTAAGCGCCTTTAAAAAAAAACCCTCCGCGCGGGTCGTGCTCGGAATTTCGACCATCGCCTTTAGCTATATTATCGGCTGGCCGGCAGTGGGTGCGCTGGGAATGCTGTCCATTTACCTGGAAAAACCCTTGATCGTCGCGATTGGCGGCCCGCTTACCTATGGTCTGTCACATCTGGTATTTATGTTGGGGATGTATCTGGCCGGAGCCGATTATGCCAGGATATTTCTGCGATGGGCGACACGGGTAACCGTTGAAAGATTCACAAGTTAGGTTTCAGGTGTCTGGTTTCAGGCCGGCTCTCGCTTTTTTACTACTGATACCTCATATGAAACTCCGCCTAGCCGGAACAGCGAACAGATTGAACGTCGAACATCGAACGCCCAACGTCGAACGTCCAATATTGATGACGCTACGCTTTATCGATTTTAAAACAAGCGAACCGCAGAATAATCCGCCGGCGGACAGAATTTCGAGGGTTAGATTCGCTCGTGCAGCGCTTCCAGCCCGTAGGCTTCTATCCCGTATGCTTACAGGCCGGAGGCGCAAGCGCTTGCGCCGCGTGTTGCTCAGTCTTTTTTTTAAATTGATAGAATACATTATTCGATGTTGGACGTTCGATGTTCGATGTTCGATGTTCATTTTTAGTAAACCCGTCATATGAAACTAGACTGTCCGCTTTTCAGGCCAGCGGTGGGGCTGACACCTGAGTGCCAGTGTCCAATTTTCATTCAATTCTGCAACGCTAAATTTAATCCGCACCTCCTCCTTGCCGCAGCAGCCCCAGTACGTTTGACTTATGGTTGTAATAGATCAGTACCGCCGTCGCCGAAACACCTGCGGTCGCCGACAGGGAATACTCACCTGCGGCAATCGTTCCCGCAGCCAGGATAAACACCATCGCAAATGAGCCGATAAAAGGGATGCGCCATATTGCATAAGTCAAAAGCCACCCCAGGGCGGATAACCCGGCAGCGACCGGTGAGATAATCGTTGTAAAACCGAGGTAATTAGCGACGCCCTTGCCGCCGCGGAAGCTGTGAAAACAGGGACACCGGTTGCCCAGAATCAATGCCAGCCCGGCCCACGGGACAAGTTCCATATTAAGAAGGCTGACGGAGATCAGCGCCACTCCCATGGACCGACCCACATCCAGCAGCAATACCAGCGCGGCCCAAAGCATTCCGAGCTGCCGATAAACGTTAGTGGTTCCGGGATTTCCGCTAAATTTGTTTCGCAGATCATCTTCTCCCAGAATCTTGAAAAGAAGAATCGAAAAGTTGATGGAACCAACCAGGTAGGCCCCTATAAAGACGAATATCAACAAATATTCATTCCTTTTAAACGCTGTTCTCCATTATCCACCGCGGCGGTTTCAGCCGCCCGGCACTGACATCGCGCATGTGAACACCGCAGACGCCTTCAAAAAGATCTCCATCGTGGCCGTAAATCCATAAATCAAAAACAAGCAGATTCTGATCTGTTCGCACCGGCAGGATCCGGCTTACATAAGTTGTTCCGGGCAGTGTTTTTTTAAATATGACCCTTTTTTCAATTTTTACGGGAAAGGCAACCGTCCGGGCATACCGCTGTCCCCAGGCGCAGGCCGCATGAAAGGCCGCATCCAGGACAAATGGTGAACCCAGGCATTCGGGACTGTCTGCACCGGTATGATCCGGGGGCGCCGCCGTTTTCGCGATGGCCCCATATTCGGATAATAGAAGCTGCCGGCGAATATTTTGATATGCCGGTCCGAAGGGCACGAGATCACGATAAATTTTTTCAGCAGGTATTTTAAAACAGCGGCCTTTCAGGGTGGCTGTCGCATCAAGGGGCGGCTCAGGCAACTCAGGCGGATGCAAAGAAAAACAAAGGGAGGCGTGTTCCTTAATCCGTGTAATCGCAGATTTTTGGGATCTGGATTTTGTCAACAATGTTGCGGCTATGTCACCGTTTTCGTAAACAGCGATATCACTGAAGGCGGCAATCTGAGTGATCCCGGATTCAATATAAAGAAATTTGTCGAATTCAACATCCGTCATTCCGGTGATATCCGCATCCGGACGAAAGCTCTTAACGGTGTCTGCCAGCACCTGCATGGCTTCCACCGCAGGCAATACAACCTTGCCTTCAAAACAGTGATCCAGCAGATAGGGATGTACCGGGATGTCAACCGGTATGCGAACAGTCTTATTGGCCATAGCAAACCATTTTTCCCTATCCAATATCTTCAGATCTTATAATTTACTATGAAAATAGCTCTTTTTTTTTGGACATTATCGGGCGTAGTGAAGCCTTTTCGGAGAATAGGTTTCAGGTGTCGGGTGTCAGTAGTAAAAAAGTGAGAGCCGGCCTGAAACCTGACACCCGACACCTGAAACCTGAGTGACAGTGTCCAAATTTATAACCACTTAACCAATCAACTAATCACCCAATCAACGATATCCCTACTTTGGGAAGATCTGCCACAGGTGAGCTGTTTTCTCGTCTACTTCCACGGGGATGCCGGAAGTGTTGACGGCGCAGTGCCGCGTAAATCCTTTGCAGATAATGTCCTGGGTCTGTTGATGGGTGATCACATAATCAAATCGCAGCCGGACCCGCTCGAGCACTGCAGGTCGGGTATGGATGCAGATGGCATCATCATAGTAAAGGGGGCTGAAATATGTGGCGCCGATTTCAATAACCGGGTATACATAGCCGTTTTCCTCGATCTCGCGATACGGATAGGCGGTGTCGCGCATCAATGACGCCCGTCCGAACTCAAAGTAGCGCAGATAATTGGCATGGTAGACGACCTGGGAGCGATCCGTATCTGCATAAAGTGTACGATGCTCACACTGATGCCATACCAGACCGTCGGTCCTGTCCCGCACATAACGCCCATCGCCGTCGACTATTTCGGGGATGAAGGGTTGTGGTTTCAAATTCACACCCCCCTGAATACAATACAGCAGTTTGTTCCCCCGAATCCGAAGGAATTGGAAAGAAAAAATTCATACGAGTATTTGCGAATTCGGTTCGGAACCACGTCGATATCTGCAAATTCCGGATCCGGGATATGATTTACCGTCGGCAGTAACAATCCCTGCTGCATGGCCTCAATGCCCAGGGCGGCCTCGATGGCGGCCGAAGCGCCCAGCGTATGTCCGATTTGAGATTTATTCGACGATACCGGAATCATTGGAAGCGAATGCCCAAAAACGGTTCTGAGGCATTCAATTTCTGTGGCGTCTCCTTTGGGTGTGGATGTACCATGGGCATTGACATGCTGAATATCACCCGGCTGGAGACCGGCATCATCGATTGCTTCGCGAATAGCGCGAATAATCGTTTGCGGATTGGGCAAGGTAAAATGATACGCATCCGATGTCCAGCCGACCCCCATCACTTCGGCTCTGGGGTTCAAACCGTATGCCCCAATCATTTCTTCCGCGGCCAATACCACAACGCCGCCCCCTTCGGACAGAACAAATCCTTTCCTGTCCCGGCTAAACGGTCTCGATGCCTGGCTCGGATCATCATAAGCCCGATCCTGGGGGTTGATTTTAATAGTGGCCAGCATATTGGCAAAACCCTGGATAATTTCAGGGACCAGACAGGTGTCGACACCCCCGGCCAGAACAAAGTCACAATCTCCATCCCTTATCATCCGCGCCCCGATACCAATGGCATAATTGCCGGATGCACAGGCGCCCTGGGGTGAAAATATGGGCCCCGTGAACCCCAACAAAATCCCGGCCTTACCCGACGGCAGGTTGGCGCACAAATTGGGCAGCAGATAGGGACTGACTCTCAAGGGTCCCCTGTTTACGTAGTTGTCCATGGCGATACGATAAGCGTCGGTCCCGTTTAGGGCCGAACCGATCAGGCAGGCGGTGCGCGGACCGGTATCTTCGTTCACTTCCAGGCCCGCATCGGTCATAGCTTCTTTACAAACAGCCATGGTCAAAAACACATAATCGGCATTCCAGTTGTAAAGTTCCTTGCGGTCCAGGTAGTCCAGCATCTGTGGGTCCCAGTCCGGAATTTCCCCGACCACATTGGAGCGTGACGTCGTGCGGCATCGGGTCAGCCTGCGAAAACCGGCCTGCCCGTCAACAGCACCCTGCCACGTCTTTTCAAACGTCTTTCCCAAGGGTGTGGCTGCACCGTAACCGACCACAAACACCCGTCTGTTTTTAGGAGCTTTCATTTGTTATCTTAGAATTGGGGGGTTGAAAATTTCGCCATAATTGATCTTAATTATTTATCTTGCTGTATCCTGATTCCATGGGTTCAGGGTTCAGCGTTCAAAGGTTCAGAGGTTCTATGATCCGATCCGATTTTAACCCTGAACGCTAAACCCGGAACATTTGAACCTGGTAGCCTGATACCTAAAATCATGAAATTGGGCAAAAGCCTTGAGCGATGCTAATGATAAATGCCTTCCGTCATATGAGTTCAGGCTACCCGTCGAAAAACAACACAGGCATTACAACCGCCGAAACCGAAGGAATTTTTAAGCACGAACTCCTGGTCGAGTCGGCGGGCACCATCAGCCACGCAGTCCAGGGCCAGTTCCGGATCCGGTGTGTAGTTGATCGTCGGCGGCACGACGCCTTGCAGCATGCCTTCCATGGCAAAAATGGCTTCTATGGCGCTGGAGGCCCCCATGGCATGTCCGATCAGGGATTTATTGGCGGAAACGGGCGGCAGTGAATCCCCGAAAACGGTTTTCAACGCCTTGTATTCCACTTCGTCGCCGACTTTGGTGGATGTCGCATGGGCATTGACAAGGTCGATATCATGCGACGATATGCCGGACTTGTCAATACATTCGGCCATGCAGCGGGTTACCGTCGGCAAATGGGGCGCCACAAAATGGCAGGCATCGGAGGTCATGCTCCAGCCGGAAATTTCAATCCTGTAATCCAGACCGTGAGCGGCGGCAAACGCTTCGGTGGCAAGAATGATACAGCCGGCACCCTCAGAAATAACAAACCCCCTGCGATCAATTGAAAACGGGCGACTGGCCCTTGCGGCCGGTTCGGTTTCCTGCCCGGGTTTAGGACTGTAAGCCCCGTTCATGGTTGCGAAGCCGGCCACGATGGGTTCCACCAAAGCGAAATCAACGGCACCGCAAATTGCGATATCGGCCTGACCCTGGGCCAGCAGCAGGGCTCCGATAATCATCGATGTCACCCCCGTGGCACAGGCTGAGATGGGGGATGTGATCGGACCGGTTGCATGGGTTAAAATCGATATTTTGCCGCCGACCATATTGATGCATGAGTTGGGATTGGTATAAGGCGGCGGCAGCTTGTTTTCCGCGATCATATGGCGGTCGGCTTTGAGGACGGCATCCAGTCCCCCCACCGCCGAGCTGAAAGTAATCGCCACCCGGGGCGACAACTCCGCTGTGATGTCGATGCCGCTTTTTACAAGGGCCCGATGAACCACCAGCATGGCGTATTTAAAAATCGGCGACGGCCACAGAGCCAGTTTGCGCGGGCTTAAAAAGGGGTAGTCTGCGGTGTCGATGTCTGCCACTTCACCGGCGATGTTGACCGGAAAATCATCCGTCAGCGGAAACCGGGTCAGTGCTCCGATACCGCTTTCGCCCCGGATCGCTCTGTCCCACTGGGCAGCCATCTCGGTTCCCAGCGGCGAAACCGCGTCATATCCGACAATTACCGCTTTTTTAGCAGTCATGATTTTCTCAAGTTGATCAAATCGTCAGAAATAATAGAAAGGTTTTTCTTCCGATCAAGATACTCGATACTGGATACTGGATGAATTCATTGGCACGGAGTTTGTCCAGAATTATCGAGTATCCAGCATCAAGGATCGTTACAAGCTCATATAGTAGGTTGGGTTAAGCGGGATGCAGGCACAATTTATGTCGGGTTCGCCTATCTCAATGCACCTCAAAAGTTTGAATTAGCAACAAAATTAGCGAACCCAACAAGATTGGTTGCAGACCGTCGGCTTAACCCAACCTACACTCTTATATAGGTTGAGAGGTTCAGGGTTCAACGTTCAGGGTTAAAAATTGGCCTGCACCGTGAGTTAAGTCAGCACATCCATGATCTCAAATTGTTTTCACTGCAAAGACGCAAAGAACACAGAAGTCAATCCCGGTTACCAGGGAATGAACTGATACAGCTTGGCAAACATCTCATAGACTTCAATCCAGTTTTGCAGATCCTGCGTCGTACGAATGTGGGCACGCTTGTTCACCATCACCCAGCTCATGTGAGCGGCTCCGTCTTTGCAGCTCGAACAATCTCTGGTTTCGGAAGTGCAGCAGCGATGCATCGTGTTGAGATCGGATGCCCAGCGGATGAATTCGATTAAGCGTTTGGGACGGGGATCGCGATGATCCAGCGGCTGGGTAACCGAGGGACATTCATCCCAGCCAAAGGTGCGGCCCAGCATTTTCCCGGTGGTAATGATTTCATGGTAATATTTGGAGGAGATGACGGTAGCCGGATATTTGTCCAGCATATCGTCCATTTCGGCCCTCAGAACCTTGAGCTGCTCCGGTTGCCAGTTAAAACCGTCCACCCCTTCATCATTCGAGAGCAGCTGCATGTGAACTTTCAGGCCGACATCTCTTATTTTGCAGATGATACGCTCAATTTTACCGATCTGTTTAGGGGTCAGGGTATACAGATAATAGACATTGGGATCGCCCTCATAATTTTTGCTGGAAATGCTGAAGGTGTCTTTGCCCCTGAGCGTCTTTTCATCCGCTTCGTCCCCCCACAGGGAAATACCCAGCATCAAATCCGGGAACCTGTCGCGCGGAATTTTAATCAGGCCGTTGGTGGCACAGAATGTCGACAGTCGTTTATAAAAGGCCTCGGTCCGGTCCAGATACAGGGTCGGCTCTCCGCCGATCAAAATGGCAAGATTAACGCCGCGCTCCTTTTCCCGGTCGATAAACCCCTCCCATTTTTTTATGTCCATTTCCTCGGCGGCCACTTTGTCTTCACCGGAAGAAAAAAAGAAACAGCCCTTGCACCGCAAATTACACTGATTGGTGACATCATAGATTGAACTGCGAATGTTGAGCTTTGAAATGCGTTTGTAACGTTCATGCCAATGGTGATCCAGTAAGGAACTTACGGTGATCATTATTTATTCCCAACCCGGACAAGCCGGAATTGAAGATTGAAGATTGAAGATTTGTGGTATCGCTTCGCTCTGTCTTTTCTATTAAAATCGATCGTTCGACCCAGAGGCTCTCGACGCGTAGAATTGCATAAATATTTAATCTGGCTATGGCATAAATCGTGTGCAAACATGATGCGATTTCAATAATTAGGTACTATGCTTTTTCCAAGACCGTGCTTGGGAAAAGTGGCCCCTTCAGGGCAATTTGAGAGCAGAGACTCAAGTGGCAAACGCCTGAAATGCCGATTAGATTGTTTCTCGTCCTCGTTCTCGTAATCGAAAAAATAGAGTTGGTAAAGCCCGTTGCCAAACGGATCGAGGACGATATCCCAGCGCGATGAGTCTCTCCAGCACAATACAATCAGTTTCTTACAACATGTTGTCAGAAAAATTCCGCTAAGGTACTATGTTTCTTCCAACATTGCGTGGAAGAATTGGCCCCTTCGGGGCAGTAAAGGCGTCTAAAAGCGATTGAGCAAGTTATAGTTTCAGTGTTCAGGTTTCAGCATTTACTTTCCCTGACACCTGACACCCGACACCTGAAACCTATTCTCCAAAAAGGCTTCAATCCGCCCGAAAATGTCCAAAAAATTGAGCTATTTTCATAGTAAATTAGGAGGTCTGAAATATGGCATAAATCCATATTTACAACCACTTAACCAATCAACTAATCAACCAATCAACGATATTTGGAATAGAATCAAAATACCTCATGTCCGGGCGGTGCGACCAGGTGATTGCACAGATTGTCACTTTTCTCATATCCCATCACCCAGACAGCCAGATAGGTGTCGACATAATCGAGCCAGGCTTTAAAGGTATCCGGATCGGCGGCATGGCGAAAGAGCCGGGCCGTAACCACCGCGCTGCCGGATGCATAATGCCGGCAGTCGACACAATCGGTATCCGGCACGCAGCAGGCTGCCGCTCTGTCCCAGGTAAGATCGGTACGATACTGTCTGAAAGATCGCCCGAGCCCGATATCGGTCGACGGATTCATCCGGGGGTATGGACAGGAATAAAGATCATGCAGGCCGGATGGGTGCGTGTGAGCCACTGCGTTATAATGCGAAAAGAGCACGCCGGCGGGATATTCTTCCAGCAGGTCGATCATGATTTTACGGGTCTGATTCAAAGATGAGACGGTGTGCCGCAAAGGTCCGTCATATCCGACCGGAGCGGAAAACATATTAAACGTCAGCTTACATCCATGTTCGGTCAGGATCCCGGCAACCTCCCGGGCCTGGTCGATATTGCTGCGGGTAAAGGTATAGACAAACACGGCCCGCGGATCGTCTTGATAATTATCTATCTGCCTGAGCAGCATATTTTTGGCATTGCGGATTTTAAAGCTGGTGGCGTCATTTCCCCAGACCGAGATATGAATTTTATAGTCGATGGATTCCGGGATGAAATTCAACCCGTTGGTGGCAATCGTTCCCAGTGGCATTTCCTGAAAGCAGACTTCACAAAGCTCGGGTACCAATGAGGGCTCGGCCCCGGCAAGCACTACGTAAGTGATGCCGCGTGCTTTCTCCGCCCGCATGAGTTCGCGCCAGGCTGCCGGATCCCGCTCGCCGGCGAACTGTTTGTCGCCTTCGTAGTAATAACAGCCTTCACACCGGATATTGCACCGGTTGGCCATGTCATAGGTAGACTCCCGCAGAAAAAAATATTTACGAACCTTTTCCCATCCTGCACGGATTTTAGGATCCGCCAGAATTTCAGAAAATTTCCATTCTTTATTGTAGGGGCTTTCATCCATAAATTTTACGAAGCATTTTTCAGTTTGTTATCGATGTATTCGGATATCAACCGGAGACTTGTCAATTTGGGGATAATCATCCTCATCGATTCGAATTGCGTATTCATCTCGCAGCGCCAGGGCCACGGTCGCCAGATCCATGCTGTCAATCCCGACCTCGTCAATCAAGTCGATTTCAGGGTCAAATGTTGCCGGTGTTACATCCTCCAGTTTGAGTTCATCGATCATGATTTGCGCTACGCGCAGGGTAATTTTTTCAACATTTGTTGCCGTTGGCATCCTGATTTTTCTCCCTTGTTTTAAAAAATCCGATGTTAAACCTTGAATGACTATTTCTGTTTCTTCATCTTTTCCCATTCATCATTCGATGTTGGACGTTCGATGTTCGACCTGCCCGCAATGCCTTGAAACCGGTGTGAGGCCAATTTAACCATTTAATTTATATATCCATGTTTACACCAACTAATCGCACTATGCATGGCAGGCGGGTGTTCATCTTTTTTTATCTTCAACCATCATCACGCCGCTGCAAGCCGCCTCATCTTCGACCAGTATCCGAAAAGAATAAGCGTCGGCGTTTTCTTTCAGCGGTGCCGCTGTCAGTTTTAATTTATTATCAGGCCGGATGATTTGTTTAAATCTTACCCGGCGCACACCTGATACTTTCAAATCCTGATTTCGCGCCTGCCTGATAGCATCGATGACCATACCAATTTGAGCCACGCCCGGCAAAATGGGCTCTCCCGGAAAATGCCCGCGAAACCAGGGCGAATCCGACGGAACGAGAATATCAGCTTCTATTTCGTTTTTATCGGATCGGGTCAACCCCTTTAAAACGTACCATTTCATGGCCGGCTATCCTAAATTAATTCAAATAAATATTCAACCGTAAAAGACGGGTAGGCCCCTATTGGGATTTCTCTGACAACATGTTGTAGGAAACTGACGGTGTCGGGTGTCAGGTTTCAGCATTTAAAAAATACCAAATACCAAATACCAAATGGTTCGACAAGCTCACCACCACCCTGAGCCAGGTCGAAGGGCAAATCACAATGACCGAAATTCAAAATTCCAAACGGAAGAAATAAATTCACAAATTTTGAGTGAGCCCTTAACTAAGTCGAATCAAATATTCCCACATGGGACCACAATGTCCGCGCTGATACAATCTGCTGATTATTTTAGCAGTTTCTTCCCCGCCGGCACCAATCACCCAGTTAAGTCGTCTGTTGGCCTTTTTTTGGACCTGCCTTACGATTTCATCCGAATCAATAAATGGCGAGCGGTAAAAAACGGGTTCAAGAATGCTCCGTCCCTCTGCTATCTGACCCTCCTTGACGGCGATATCATACAATGCGGTATCCGGATAAATACGCATGCCGCAAAAAAAGAACAAAGCGGATTTATCAAGGCTGCCGATCCCGCTAAGTGTCTCCCTGAGGGTCTGCGGGTTTTCCCCGGGGCCTCCCAGCAGAAAATAGTGGGCAACATACAGGCCTGCATCGATGGCTGCCTGATGGGCTCTAAAAACCTGCTGGTCCCGAAACGGTTTGCGATAAGATGCCAGAACGGCATTTGACAGGGAATCCGTACCGAATTCCACATGGGTCAACCCGGCATCCGCCATTATTTGAAAATAATCCCCAGGCTGTTTCAATGGCGCAAAAAATGCCCCCCATGGTATGGATACCCCCGATTTTTTGAATGCCTCTGCCACCGCGATGCTATGGGCACAATCGGCGTTAAACACCGAATCGGTGATAAAAAAATATTGGGCACCGCTGGCCTGCAGCCCGCGTGCAGCGGCGGCAATTTCTGCGGGGTCCATGAGCCTTAATTTCCGTCCTTCAATATGGGGATAGGTACAGTAGACGCATTTGAAATGGCATCCCCGTTTGGTCTGCAAATTCAGCATTCCGCCGTTTTGCAGGTAATATTTAAGGTTGGCAGGATTGGGAATGAGGCTCCGGCTGATCTTTCCTTCCCAGGGGGCCGGGAGGGCTTTTTTATTCTTGCGAGTGATAACACCCGGTATCGATTTGCTATCTACCCGATTCTGGATGGCATTCAACAATAGCCCCAACCGTTCTCCCTCGCCAATAATCCCATAATCGGCATCCAAAGCCTTCATGGTCTCGTCTGGGAAGATGGTAAATCCGCTTCCTCCCAAAACCAGCGGGACATCGGTATGATTACGGATCACATCGACGATCTCCCGGTATTGGCTGATAAACCCCCTCGGATCGGTTGTGTCGGTGTTATCAATGTTGCGCAAAGAGATGCCGATGACATCCGGTGAAAATTCTTCTATAACTGCGGCCAGTGAATCCCGATCACCCAGGCTGTTCATATCGACAATCTGCACCTGATGGTCGGCTGCGATGGCTCCGGCCACATAATCCAGTCCCAGAGGATAGACCGGGTAGGGTTCCTTCAGTGTATTGGCGGAAACAAGCAGTACTTTCATGTCGGCATCACCTCCAGGGCCGTGATAAAGTTGCCCGTGCCGATGATAAGCGCTCCTTTCCGGCCTGATAGATCCACCGGTTTGTCCCTGCAAAGGACTTCGGGAATTTTGCCGGCCTGCAAAAATTTTACGGCCATTGCAGCGGCCACTGCCGAGGCCGAAGCATACTCCCCTGTTATTTTTCGGTAATCAATCACGGGGGGTTTGAAACCGGATAGAGAAAGCAGGGTCTGCAGCTGCATTTCGCCTTCACGGCGGCAGGCGGCCGGCAGCCCTGCCAGGATCACACCGTAACGGTCATTTATTTGCTGGAACTGTTCCAGTCGCTGAATTAAAGAGGATATCACTGCCGGATTATTTTCCCTGTTTTCAAAAAAAACGGGTTGGATGGTAAATCCGGATGCGCTCGGCCCGGTTTTTAGACACAGGGCGCCACCACCGTCTGATAGTATCGCGGACCCTGAAGCCGATCGATCAAATAGCCGTGAAAGCTGCGGATGCGATTCATCGGCTCCGATAACCAGAAAGGTATCATCAATACTGTTTGACAAAAGATCCGCCGCTATTAGTGCCTGTTCGAAGGAATAATCGCCTCCGGTCATGGTGATATTGGTGCCTGTGGCCTGAAATCGCATGGCAATCTGACCGGCGGCGGCGTTGTGTACCGAACCGATAAAGTCTATGGGGCTGGGGAACTGCTCATCGGTTTCAAACAGGCGGGTTAAAAAGTCCGACGTTTCCGACAGTGCTCCCCAGCCGGTGCCCAAAAATACCGCCGACGGGTCATCGCCTTCCCCCGAGTTCTCATGGGCGGCAATGGCCAGGGACAATGCCAGTCGCGGAAACCGCTTAAGTCGACGCACATCACCGGCAGAAAGATTTGCGGATATCTCCCGAATACCCAGCATCCCTGCGCACGTTTTTCCCGGCGGCGACCGCTTTCATCGTTTGGCTTGTATCTCCCGCCCCGGTTACACAGGCGCTTCCAAGGATTGCCATCGGCGGTGTTTTGGCGCAAGTGCTGATGGGTTTGTGTTTGCCGCAGGCACTGAAAACAACCGCTGCGTTGTTGCCGCCAAACCCGAAGGAGTTTGAGAGAACGGTGTCGATTGGCTCTTTGAGTGGGCTGAATAACGGGAGCCAGCTTTAAAACCGGATCCGGGCGACTGCATCCGACGGTTGCCGGAACCAGGCTGTTGGAAATGCTGATGACGGAAACCACCGCTTCAATGGCCCCGGCAGCGGCCAGAGAATGCCCAAAAGCACCCTTGACTGAAGACATCAGCGGCTTTTGCCGCTCATAAAGCGTGTCGATGGCCCTGGCTTCGGCAAGATCATTTTCCAGGGTACCGGTACCGTGCAGATTGACGTAGTCGATATCCGCCATCGAAATCCCGGCATCCTCTATGGCGGACTGCATGGCCGCCAGGGCGCCTTGTCCCCGGGGGTGTGGTGTCGCCGGATGATACGCATCGCAGGATAACCCGGCACCGATGATTTCGGCCAGGGCCTTGTGCGGTTCGTTTGCAACCAGCAGCAACATGGCCGCACCTTCGGCCACCGACATTCCCTGTCGGTTCTGATCAAAAGGCCGCGCGCCGTCAGGGTCGACGATCTGCAGGGAGCTGAATCCGAAATAGGTCAGCCGACACAAGGAATCCGCTCCTCCGGCCAATACCCGTTTGGCACTGCCGGAGCGCAGCATCTCCAGTGCAATTTTTATGGCGGCGGCTCCGGAAGAACAGGCGGTAGACACCGTCAGCGCCGGTCCTGTGCAGCGGTATCGGCGGGCAATATCCTCGGCTACCGATCCGGTGGCATGCAGGCAGAACGACTTCGGATCCCGCGCTTTTTTTTTCAAAAGAGCCTCGGTGGTCAGCATACCGCCGGTGGTGACACCCATCACAACCGCGTCCGGCGTCTCTCCGGATTTGGCCATGGCCTGATCGGCTGCCAGGCGGGCAAGCTGGTGGGTACGCGGAAGAGACGCATCTTCAATCGGGCCGACAGCCTCTCCCACCGGGAGCGGTTGATTGGATGCGGTTGAAAAAAGAGTCAGCGGTCTTATGCCTGTCAGGCTTTTTTGAAGGGCTTCTGTGGTTTTTGATATCCCTTCTCCGAGGGAGGAGATGATTCCCATTCCGGAAATGTAAACCCGCACATCGCTCAATTGGGCAACTCCGGAGAGCTCTTATGAATATATTCGGCGAGGGTTCCCAGGGTGGAAAACACTTTTACGCCCAGTTCCCGGTTGTCGATTTTAACACCGTAATCTTTTTCGATCATGATAACCATCTCCAGCACATCGATGGAATCGAGTCCCAGATCGCCCCCGACCAGCTGGTTGTCAACTTTTATGTCGTCCGGTTGAACATCAATCAGATTCAGCACATCCACAATTTTGACCTGGAGTTCTTTGATTAGTTTTTCCATTTATTTTCCGCTATATTTGATTCGATTAGGACTATTCCAATTAGGCCCTTAGGGGCATTTTTCTGACAACATGTTGTAAGGAACATAGGGTTTCAGATGTTGGTGTTCAGGTTTCAGCAAGTTATTTCTCTCCGAGCCGTAGGTTCAAATCTACGAGCTGGAGGCCGGTTTATCCGGGTCAGAAACCATCTCTATTAACAATAGCCGCCCATCTTTCATCGACGCGACGTTTTGGCGCCGGGTTACTTTACAGCAAGAATAATTTATAGTACCATCGCTTGGAGTTTAAGCTAGAAAGATATAATTTTCTGTAAAACTTTTCAATGTTTTTTTCCCGAGCATTGTTCTGCGCCTGTTTATAAATACAGATATCGTTGATTGGGTGATTAGTTGATTGGTTAAGTGGTTATAAATATGGATTTATCCCATATTTGCAAAATAATTGGACACTTCAGGTTTCAAAAGAAAGGACAAGTTTTTAAACAATCGTAACATTTTGAAATTATGACTATAATTTACCTAATCAACCAGTAAACTATTCAACTAAGTCCGGAATATGAGGCTATAATCTGTTTGGTTCCGGTGAGTCCGTGACGTTACTAAGAAACTATGACCCGCTTTGACATTAACATCGAGGATCTACTGCCCCATCGCGATCGGATGTTGCTGATTGACGAAATCCTCGAGGTAGACGATAAGGCGGCCGTCACCCGCGCGACGGTCACCGATCAATGGCCGTTTTTTGACGGAAAAACCGTGGATTCACTTATCCTGATCGAACTGGTGGCCCAGACTGCGGGAATCAACAACAGCTGGGGGAGAATTAAAAAACACGGGCAGGATTCCGAAAAAAAAGGATGGCTGGTAGGCATCAAACAGTCGCGATTTTTTGTGGATTCGGTTTCCTTACATGATCTGATTATAACTCGGGCGGAAAATAAATTCGAATATGAAAGTTACCGACAGATTACAGGCATTTCCCGGATCGGCGATGATATTGTCGGAGAAATTTCGTTGCAGCTTATTCAAACCGAGCCGGCAGGCTAGTTAATGGAACCCCTGGCCCAGACCTGGCATGCCAAGATGTGGTGATGGAAAGCCAAGCCCATATAATGTGAAAGCAATTTCATAGCCACATCACGTCGCACCCAGGGCGGGCTTGAACCCTGAACCCCCGAACCCGTAAACATGTATCTAGAAATCTTACTTTGGTTGTTGGCTGTTATCCTGGTGGCTGCGGGAATGGCAGGGATGTTTTTTCCGGTCCTCCCCGGTGCGCCGATATTGTTTGCAGGGCTTTTGGTAGCGGCCTGGGCTGAAGGCTTTGAGCATGTGGGCTCCGGTACACTGATTGTGCTGGGCATCATGGCGCTGCTTATGTACGTACTTGATTTTTTAGCCGGCGCTTTCGGCGCCAAGCGATTCGGCGCTTCGAACCGGGCCATCATTGGAGCCACGCTTGGCGCGATCGTCGGTTTATTTTTTGGAATTCCCGGTATTTTGCTGGGCCCTTTTATGGGTGCCGTTTTAGGAGAGCTCACGGCCCAATCGGATTTGAGGACTGCCGGGCGTGCCGGTGTCGGAGCAACGGTGGGTTTGGCCCTGGGAGTTGCGGCGAAACTTACTTTGGCCTTTGCGATGGTGGGGCTTTTTGTGGTTGTGAGATTCCTTTAGGTTTTGACTCTGTGGGAGCGGCTTTCCAGCCGCGAATGGTATTTCAGAGGTTGGGCTATCGCGGCTGGAAAGCCGCTCCCTCAATTCAGGATACTTTTTTGTATATAAATCGATGAAAAAACTTGCTGATTTTAGCGAAATAAAAGGGTTCTGGGGTTAACCCCAAGCAAGGAGCTGCAGATGATGGATGAAGCACATGGCGAAAGGGTTGCGCTGGTTACCGGTGCCAGCAAAGGTATCGGACAGGCTATCTGTGTTGAGCTGGCAAAATGCGGCTATCATATTGTCGTCAATTACAAGTCGGATGATAAAGGTGCGTCCCAAACCCTGGAAATGGTTAAAAAAGAAGGCTCGGACGGCCGGATCATGCAATTTGATGTCGCCAACTACGATGAGACCCAAAGTGCAATGGATGAAATTTTAAAAAGTTTCGCGTCCATCGATGTTCTGGTCAACAACGCCGGCATTACGGCTGACGGACTGTTTATCATGATGCCCCGCAAAGACTGGAATGCGGTGATCGACATTAGTTTAAGCGGGTTTTATAACGTTACCAAACCCGTGCTTGAAAAAATGATCCGTCTTAAACGCGGCGCGGTTGTCTCCATCGCATCGGTTGCCGGTCTTATCGGAAACAGAGGTCAGGCCAATTATTCCGCGGCCAAGGCCGGGTTGATCGGTGCCAGCCGGTCCGTTGCTTCCGAAGTGGCGCGACTGGGAATCCGAGTCAATGTGGTTGCGCCGGGACTGATCGAAACCGATATGATAAAAAATGCACCTGTGGAAAATATTAAAGCCATCATTCCCATGGCCCGGATCGGAAAACCCCAGGAAGTCGCCAGGGTGGTGAGCTTTCTGTGTTCCGAAGATGCGTCCTATATTACAGGCCAGGTAATATCGGTAAACGGCGGAATGTTCTAGAATTCGTATCCTAAGTGCTCCTATTCATAATTACGGTAACATATTAGCCGTAATATTTTCCCCCACAAGGACTCTGGGTGTTGAATGGATTCGATCTTTAATTTCTTTTTTTTGACAGGATTTACAGGATTAATGGGATTTTTGTCGCCTGCGGCGAGATACTCTTGGGCCGAAGGCCCTTCTATCCTGATGATCCTGAAAATCCTGTCTGATATGTTTTTTTAAATAGAATCCATTCCTCTGATGTTACGTTACTGTATTTATGAACCTATGTACTAAGGCCCTCTAATGTCCGATAGCTGCGTTGCAAACCGACACAAAATGCTCACATCAAGGAGGGGTTGAGGCCGTTGGCCCGTTTGCCGGTTAAATATTTATATCCGAAAGAATTCCATTTTTAACGGGCTCAACAGGACAACCGGCAAACTTAATAACTATCTTGAAAATACAAACCATGAAGATAATAAAAGAACCGCTTTTTTTAATAAGAGCTATTTTTCTGCTAACAGCCTTTCTGTGTCTCGGTTGGGCGGATTCCTGGGAGGAATTGAAAACGGCTGCCGGGAAGGTGACATCCATCAGGGCCGGATTTACCCAGGAAAAGCACATGAAAATACTTGCCCGACCACTTGTGTCCGAAGGTGTTTTGATTTTTCAGGGCCCGGATTCACTGCGGTGGGAATATAAACATCCTGTTCAAAGTGTTTTGCTTTTGCACAAGGGTAAAACCAGACGGTTTGTTAAGAAAAACGGGAGCTTCGTCGAAGATGGCTCGGCCAGTCTTCAGTCCATGCAGGTCGTGGTTCAGGAAATCACCCAGTGGCTAAACGGGCGTTTTGATGTAAATCCGGCCTTTGCAGCCAGGCTGGAGCCCGGTCGCAAGATCGTGATGACGCCCCAGAGACGAATCTTTTGCCAGGTTGATCCAGCGCATCGAGATTTTACTCTCCGATCGTCCGGCTGTCATAAAATCAGTGATGATCTTTGAAAGTGAGGATTCGTTTACAAAACTGGATTTTAAAGATGTGGTTCTCAACCAGAAGCTGGACGACGCTTTATTCCGGAAAGTCAGATGAAACATATCTTTTTGCTCCTGAGTGTATTGGGACTTATCCTCTCGTGCAGCAGCCTTCCTCAAGTTTATCCGGCCGGTGATTCGGCTGATCCGCAACCGGACCGGGCATGCCGCGGCCCGTTTCCGGACGGCGACTGGCAGCTCTTACATTCCATCGAAGCGACCTTACCCGGCGGTAAAAAGGGTTTTCTGATGGGGCTTACCGTCATCTCATCATCAAACCGGACAACTCGCTGCGTCATCATGACCCTTGAAGGATTTGTGGTCTTCGATGCTTGGTATGACAAGCAGATTACAGTCAAACGGGCGATTGCCCCCTTTGATTCTGAAGGTTTTGCCAACGGTCTCATAGAGGACATCAATCTGATGTTCTTTAAGCCCTCCGGGCCTGTAATGGCATCCGGTTTTTTAAAAAGCGGCGCGGCTGTGTGCCGGTATCAAAAACCAGATGGCAGCATTGTAGATATTATCACCCATGGGGAGCATCGCTGGGAAATAAAACAGTATCTGCCTGATTTTCGTCTGGCGCGAATCGTTAAAAGTGTACCTGCAAACAAAACCCTGGTTTGGCTGCCCGAAAAGGGGATTTCAGATCGAATAGAATTAATTTCCCACGGCTCGCCGGGATATACATTGGTCATGGATCTGGTGGAAGCTATACCGTTAACAAAGTAAAACTTAACGGGCGGGTGTGATTCCAGATATCGTTGATTGGTTGATTAGTTGACTGGTTGAATGGTTGATTAGGTAAATTATAGTCATAATTTCATTATGTTACGATTGCTTAAACATGAGGTGGCCAATTATTTTACAAATATGGGATAAATCCATATTTACAACCAATCAACCAGTCAACTAATCAACCAATCAACCAGTCAACTAATCAACCAATCAACGATATCTGGAGTCACACCCGCCGGTTTAGTTTTACTTTGTTAAGGGTATCGCTTCCACCAGATCCATGACCAAGGTGTATCCCGGAGAACCATGGGCAATCAATTCTATTTGATCTGAAATCCCCGCCTGGTCAGCTAAATATATCTTTTTAACGATTCGCGTCAGACGAAAATCAGGTAGATACTGCTTTATTTCCCAGTTATCTTCCCCTTGGGAGATAATATCTACAATGCTGGCATCTGGTTTTTGATACCGACACACCGCCGCACCGCTTTTTAAAAACCCGGATGCCATTATAGACCCGGACGGCTCAAAGAAAATCAGATTGATATCCTCTATCAGACCGTTGGCAAAAACGTCTGAATCAAAGGGGGCAATCGCCCGTTTGACTGTAATCTGCCTGTCATAGGAAGCATCGAAAACCACAAATCCTTCAAAGGTCATCATGACGACTTGTGCGGTCCTGTTTGAGGATGAGATGACGGTCAGCCCCATCAGAAAACCCTTTTTACCGCCGGGTAAGGTGGCTTCGATGGAATGCAAAAGTTGCCAGTCGCCGTCTGGAAACGGGCCTCGACAGGCCTGTCCCGGATGAGGGTCAGCCGCATCACCGGCCGGATAAACTTGCGGAAGGCTGCTGCATGCAACCACAAAGCCCAATAAACTCAAGAGCAAAATGATAGGTTTCATTTAACTTTCCGGAATAGGACCTCGTCCAACTTCTGGTTGATAATCACGTCTTTAAAATCCAGTTTGGTAAACGTATCCTCACTTTCAAATATCATCACCGATTTAATGATTGCCGGATGATCGAAGAGATGGATCT
>PVMK01183424.1_pt1 | contig 36646 bp, 41 predicted proteins | sample 1853481 | NCBI WGS metagenome assembly PVMK01 (sample SAMN08533507, study PRJNA380276) | Marine sediment metagenome, whole genome shotgun sequencing project. | reverse complement strand
CAGGCGAATTACAGAAGCATTGCACAACCCTTTCACTTCTGGTGACAACTTCCATTGTAAATGTTCCCTCTGGGGCGTCTGAGCATAATGAGTGAATTTTTCTAACCATTGCCGCTTTAACGGTGGTTTGGACTGTTTTGTCTTTATAAAGACTATCTGCAGACATCGGCTCGTCTATATAAAGCTCACAAACTTGATCGACTGATATTTTTTTAGCCGAATCGGTATCTTGGGCCTCTGCAGGTTTGATTGTCCCTATAAATGAAAAAACGAAAGCACTCAGAATTAAAATGAAAAACGCAGGTTTGTTAGTCATCGTATCCTCTTTTTTTGTGTCTTTTAGATTTAAAATCCCACCAGTATTTTAATTATAACACGTGTCTAATCCAATATAAGGAGTAATTTACATTATTTTGATTTTTTACTTGAAAAGCTACCTCTCTTGATATTTGGATCGGTCGTTGTGTATAGTTTTTCTAATGAAGAAGGACACTTTACTAATCATTGATACTACTGAGAACAACGCGGATCTACTTTACAGGACCAATTTTTTTGTTCCTGATCCTGTTATTTACATAGAGCATAAGGGGGAAAAGATACTTGTTCTGAGTGATCTTGAGATTGATCGGGGCAAAGACAATGCTACTGTAGATACTGTGCTTTCGCTGTCAGAATACCAGAGAAGATTATCATCCAAAAAACGTAAGCGCCTTAGATTTGTGGATATAGTGGATGAGGTTCTTAAAGACCTTAAGATTAAAAAAGCTCTTGTACCCGGAATGTTTTCTATAAAGTATGCCGATGAACTAAGGAAGCGGGGATATAAAATTAAAGTCAGCGAGGAAGAGCCTTTTTTTACAGAGCGTCTTAAAAAGACTCCTCAGGAAGTGAACTCGCTTAAAGATGCTTTAAGAAAAACAGCAAGAGCAATGGACTTAGCTATTAGGATGGTAGCTTCTTCAGAGATCAGAAGAAATAAGCTTTATATGAATGGCCAGGTACTTACTTCGGAAAAGGTAAAGGGTGAGATTAGTGCTGAGCTCTCCAGAATGGGCTATAACGCCTCACATACAATTGTGGCATCGGGAGTTCATTCTTCCATGCCTCATCATAGTGGCGAGGGGCCAATTTTTGCAGATAAACCACTTGTAATTGATATTTTCCCCAGATCCCAGGATACAGGGTATTTTGGAGATATGACCAGGACCGTAATAAGGGGGGAGCCGTCTGAAAAGTTGGTAAAGATGTATAACACCGTGCTCAATGGTCAGAAGCTAGGAATTAGCATGATAAGGGACGGAGTGAAGTCTAAGGACGTTCACAGTGCTATTGTTGAGTATTTTGACGAGTCGGGATTTGAGACCGGAAACCTTAACGGAAAACAACAGGGATTTATACATTCTACAGGGCATGGTCTTGGACTTGAGATACATGAGCCGCCAAGAATCGGGATGGGTGATGAAATACTTAAAGAGGGCAACGTTTTAACAGTTGAGCCCGGCTATACTATGAGAAAATAGGCGGCATTAGGATTGAGGATGTGGTTGTTGTAGAAAAGAACGGTTGTACCAATCTTACTAAATACCCGAAGAGGTTTAGAGTTAAGGTCTAAATAAGTTTGATTTATTCTATCCATAGAGATTAATTATTCCAACTAAGTTTAAAGTAAGTTTTTTACTATTTGATCAGTGTATCTTTAATGTAAAGTTTCTACTCTGTTGTAAACCTAATCAATAGGAGAAAACATGAAGAAGAATTTTAATGACCTTGTTGAGCTTTCAAAGCATCTGAGAAGCCCTGAGGGCTGCCCGTGGGACAGAGAGCAATCACTGGATTCGGTAACACCATATATCATCGAGGAAGCATATGAAGTTGTTCAGGCAATTGAGCTAAAAGATAAGGATGAAATTATAGAGGAGCTTGGGGATCTTTTTTTTCAGGTCATATTTGCTTCTCAGATAGCTTCTGAGGATGGAGAGTTCGACATAGAAGAAGTTATTGACAGGCTCCATAATAAACTTGTTAGGAGGCATCCGCATGTGTTCGGGGATGAGAAGGCTAAGGATGCCGAAGAAGCTATCAAGACCTGGCATAGACAAAAGCTCAAGGAAAAGTCGAGAAAAAGAAGGCTCCTAGAAATACCACGTACTATGCCATCTCTTCTCAGGGCCCATAGAGTTGGGGAGAAAGCATCTCAAGTCGGTTTTGACTGGAAAACGCCCAGCAAGTTCTCCCAAAAGTGAAAGAAGAGCTAAATGAGCTTGAAGTAGAGATAAATAATAAAAATCGCAATGGGATTGAAAAGGAGTTTGGGGATCTTGTTTTCTCTATAGTGAATTTGGGGAGACATCTAAAACTTGATTCAGAGAGCACAGCACATAAGGCAATAGATAGTTTTATAAACAGGTTCAGTAAGGTTGAAGATAAAGCCCAAGAAAAGGGAAAAGAGCTGTCTGGTCTTACAATAGAGGAAATGGATGAACTGTGGGAAGAGGTAAAGAGGGGGCGCTAAAAAGATAAAATTCTTATGTTTCATTCCCTATTAGCATACTGACCAGTTTATATCCTTCATTAACATATACGTCAGATCCGCTTGCCGATTTCTCAGTGTAAACAAAGGAATCGTTTTTAACACTTTCATCAGCTGAGCTGTAAATTGCAAAAGGCACAGGCTCATTTATATGCGTTCTAATATCTATAGGGGTAGGATGATCGGACATTACAAGAATTTTGTAATCACCAAATTTCTTTATACCGTCCAGAACGCGTCCCACAACCCTGCCGTCAAAATCTTCAATTGCCTGGATTTTGAGCTTAGCATCTCCCATATGACCCGTTTCATCAGTCGATTCAATATGAATCATGGTTAGATCAACTTCTTCAAGTGAATTTAAAGCATAGTCAACCTTACCTTCATAATTCGTATCCAGATAACCCGTGGCACCTGGAACATCTATTACATTAAGACCCGCATATTTCCCTATACCTTTAACAAGGTCTACAGCTGATATCACAGACCCTGTTAAACCGTAGAGTTCTTTAAAAGAAGGCATGGAGGGTGCTACACCCTGACCCCAGAGCCATATGCTTGTGGCCGGGTTTTTTCCTTCTTCAATTCTTTTTTTATTTACAGGGTGATTTTTTAGAATTTCTCTAGATCTTTCGATGAGTTCGTTTAATTTTTGAGCACCCTCACCGCTAGGCAGATGAGTCCCTATATCCTTTCCTGATATATCGTGAGGAGGGGTGGTATGAATATCCTTATTACCTCCAGACCAAACGAGTAGGTGTCTGTAGCTAACTCCGGGATGCAGCGTCAAATTTTCTTCTTCTAATTCACTTTTGAGGTCCAAGATAAGTTCCCTTGCTTCCTCAGTTGATATGTGACCTGCACTGTAATCCTCCATTATTGTACTTCCGTTCTCGGTAGCTAAAGTGACCAGATTGCACCTCAGAGTGACGTCTGTTGTGCCGAGTTCGACCCCCATACTCGCAGCTTCAAGTGGCGATCTTCCGGTATAGTAGATCATCGGATCATATCCAAGCACAGTCAGGTTGCCGACATCGCTTCCCGGAGGAAGCGGGTCTGGAATGGTCTTTACCATGCCAAATTTAACCGCGCATTTAGCAATTTTGTCCAGATTAGGAGTGTTTGCGACTTCAAGAGGGGTTTTTCCACCGAGTTCGGGAAGTAAGTGATCGGGCATCCCGTCGCCCTGCAGGATTACATATTTCATAGAGCAAAGATGTTAAATGCTTTTGGAAAATTAGCAAGGTGTTTTTTGTTCTATATATGGAAGAGCGTAAAAAATTGTATATCTCAGCTCAATGAGCTGTTTTCAAGCTTCATAACCTGTTTCTCTGCATGGTAAGAGCTTCTGACTAGTGGGCCTGCTTCAACGTGGGGGATGCCGATAATGTTTTCGCCGTAGGTTTTTAAGGAATCAAATTCAAGCGGGTGGTAGTACTTGGATACCGGCAAATGGTCAATTGTGGGTTGCAAATACTGTCCTATTGTTACTATATCACACCCTGCGCTCTTCAAATCATGCAGAGTTTCTAATATTTCTTCCATTTCCTCACCAAGACCAACCATAATTCCTGATTTAGTGAGCATGCCTTCATACCCCTTTTCTTTGCTCTCAGAAATTACCTTGAGCGACCAGGCGTAGTTTGCCTGTGGGCGGACTGATCTTTTCCTTCCGCTTTGAGTAACCTGTTGCAGACGGTAGAGTCTAGGCACGGTCTCTATGTTGTGATTAAGCACATCGGGCTCTGCTTGTAGGATCTGATTGAGTGCCTGGGAGTCTCCTTTAAAATCGGGGATTAAGACCTCAATTTTTACTTCCGGGTTATATTCTCTTACTGTCTTGATAGTGTCGGCAAAAATGCATGCGCTTTCATAGTTTTTGTCGTCTCTATTAACTGAGGTTATTACAACGTGGGTTATATTGGCGTTGTTTTCTATAAGGCTGTTTACTGCCATGGCTACCCTTTTAGGCTCTTCTAAGTCCAGCTCTCCGCCGTTTCCAGTCTTTACATGACAAAAACCGCAGCTTCTGGTGCACGTGTCGCCCAAAATCATAAATGTAAGCGTCCCTGCTCCCCAGCATTCTCCTATGTTAGGGCAGCGCGCTTCCTGGCAGACTGTGTGGAGGTTGAGCTCTTTAGTCAGATTTTTGAGGAGTGTGTAATTTTTACCAGATGGCAACTTGGCTTTAATCCAGCTCGGTTTTCCTATGTTACGCATATTAATATTCTAATCTACAATCCCACCCGAGGACAGTAAAATTACCCCGATTTTTTTCCAATTTAATCCATGGATACAACCCAAGCTTTAAGACGGTGAAGAAAAAGGAGTAGATCCACCTTCGGAGCTCGAGCTTTCGTCCGTAGAAGTTTGAGAGCTCCCGGATAGCTCGCTCAACTGAGCTTCCAGCTCTTTTATTCTTCTACTTTTTTGTCTAGATACAGATCCTGCAGATATAGACTGAAGCGCACCGAATATGAGCGCTACAATTACTCCTAATACAAAAGCAGACAAGATGAGCACAATGTTCTTGGTTATGTATGGTCCGATCAGGTACTGATTTAAATCAAGCTGCAGTGTGAATGTGTGCGTGAATACTTCAAGGTTCTGTGTGTAAATAATTGCGAAGAAGACAATTATTAAAACTAATATTATTAATCTTATGAATCTCATTGCTCACCTCTCAGTTATTTTTTAGTTGCTCACTTAGGGTTTCATAGGTGTCTTCAAGGTACTCGGGCATTACTTTTACATCTGCAATCAAGGGCATAAAATTCGTATCCCCATTCCAGCGCGGGACTATATGAAAATGGAGATGATCATCAATTCCTGCCCCTCCTGCAGTACCAAAGTTCATTCCTATATTAAAACCGTCAGGGTTCATTACTTTTAGGATTTCAATACATTTTGTAGTTAAATTCATCAGTTCAAGTCTTTCTTTATGGTCAAGTTCTGACATATTGTTTATGTGTCTGTAAGGAACAGCCATTAGATGTCCGTTTGAATATGGATAACGATTCATAATTATGAAACTGGTTTCACCTTTATAAAGTATAAGATTTTTTTTATCATTTCCTTCCTTGGGTTTATCGCAAAAAATACATCCTTCTTTTTTCCCCCCTGTTATGTACTCAATTCTCCAGGGTGCCCAAAGCGTTTTCATATTCAGTTAATTATATCGGCAAGATAGAAAAGTCCAAAACGTGATTTTGTCGGAACACCGGTCAAGAAGCTTGTAGCAACTTTTGAATTAAGAAGATCCATGAGACGAGATTTCTTTTTTGGGAAATAAATCACTTCAGGCTTACCTTCTATGCCGCCTAAATCTCCCGCCATTCTAATAGCGTCATTTATTGTCCCAAGCTCGTCTATCAACTTAAGATTAAGAGCCTGCTCACCTGTATATATTTTTCCATCAGCTACCTTATCTATCTGTTTAGTATCAAGATCTCTTGCGTCAGCTACTGCCGATTTAAACTGTTCATAAACGTTATCTATAAGTTGTTGAATATACTGTTTATCAGCTTCGTTCATTTTTCTAAAGGAAGATCCAACGTCTTTGTATTTACCGCTCTTTATGACCTCTACATCTATCATGGCCCAATCAAGGAGTTTCTCATAACTCGCAAATTGAGCTATAACCCCAATACTACCTGTAATTGCACCAGGGTTAGCATATATTTTTTGGGCAGCGCATGCTATGTAGTAACCTCCAGAAGCGCCTACACCACCGATGCTTGCTACTATAGGGAGTTCCTTGCCCAATTCCTTGAGTTCACTGAATATCTCTTGCGAAGGACCTACAGCACCTCCCGGAGAATCGATTCTAACGACGAGTGCTTTGACTCCATCATTTTTAGCTATAGCATCTAGGCTTTCCAGATAAATTTGAGAATCCAGTATTACATCTTCAACTCTGAGTACAGCAACCTTATCTCCTGAAGAAAAGCTGCTGTCTCCAGATAATAGAAGCCCGCTTCCTATTCCAGCGAGAAAGATGAATATAAGTAGAAAAAGTATGACTATTGCAAGGAAAATGCCCCTCACTTCTAGACTACCTCATCATTGTTGATTGATTTTAGCTTTTCGTTGAAAAGATCGCCAAGTGTAGCGTTAGGCTCCGCTTGAGAAGAATTAAAGTCGGAAACCCTCTCTTTCTCAAGTTTAGTGGTATATCTTCTAACACTTAGGTTCACTTGCTTGTTTCTTTTATCAAATCCAATTACCTGGGCAGTTATTTCATCACCCGGTTTGATTTTCTTTAATACATCTGTTTCTTCTTTATTCTGACTAAGCTCATTGGCCCTAATATACCCTTCGATATTATCTCCAAGATCTATTACCACTCCGCGTTCTTTTATCTCTTTAACTTTGCCCGTTGCTACAGACTGACGTTGTTTGTACTTTTGTTGTGCGTCCTCCCAGGGATCGCCTGTAAGCTGTTTTACTCCAAGTCCTACTCTTTCGTTTTTCTCGTCGACATTTAATATTACAACGTCAATTTCATCACCTTTTTTATAAGATTCCTCAGGATTAACTCTTCCAGCCCATGAGATGTTGTCCGGTCTTACAAGTCCGACTATATTCTCCGCAACTTCTACAAAAATTCCTCTATCGGTAACATTTCTTATTTTCCCTTTCATCACTGATTTCGGAGGATTTTCATTTTTGAAGAGCTGCCACGGGCTAGGCTCAATTTGTTTTATGCTTAGCGATATTCGTCTATTCTCCGAATTGACATCAAGTACTATTGTATCCACGATACTGCCAGAATCTACTACCTCTTTAGGATGGCGAAATCTTTTTGTCCAGGTTAACTCGGATACATGGACAAGCCCTTCAATTCCAGGTTCAAGCTCAACAAATACACCAAAGTCCATTAAAGAAACTACTTTTCCTTTAACTTGGGTCCTAGGTTTGTACTTGTCGTTAACCAAATCCCAAGGATCGGGTGTTACTGCTTTAAGACTTAGAGTAACTTTCCCCTCTCCCTGAATATTTAATATTTTGGTGCTTATTTCTTGGTCTGCGGATACAACATCGCTTGGGTGATGTATTCTTCCCCAGGACAGCTCGCTAATTGGAATAAATCCTTCTAATCCGCCTATGTCAACAAATACACCCTGGTTTATTATATTTACGACTTTTCCTTGGATTACCATGTCTTCTTCAAGCTTGGAGAGTGTTTCCTTTTTCAAGGCCTCTCTTTGTTCTTCTAAAAATACCCTTCTTGAGACTACAATATCCCTATTTGTATACTTTATGATTCTTACATCTAGTTTTTCGCCTACGAACTTATCCAAATCAGATTGGGGTCTTATATCAAGCTGCGAAGCCGGAAGAAACGCTCTTATTTCTGTCTGGCCCCCTATATCGGCTATAAAACCGCCTTTTACTTTTTGTAGTATTTTAACCTCTATAAGCTCTCCGCTATCGAACTTTTCCTGTATTGCTTTATTCTCTTTAAGCAATCCAGCTTTTCTTTTTGAGAGTCTGGGTAGCCCATGGTCATATTTTTCCAGCAGGACCTCGACTTCATCGCCCACTTCTACTTCAAGCTCGCCACTTTTACCGTAGAATTCATCAGTCGGAGCAACTCCTTCAGACTTTGAGCCAAAATCAATAAAAACATCCTCTTTATCTACTCGGACAACTATACCGGTGAATATTCTTCCCTGGTCAGGGATATTCATGCTTTCATCAACTAGTTCTGCAAAATTTTTCTCTTCTTCCATAGTCCTACCTTCTTGTAATTAGATGTGATCCAAATTTACCGGTCGATTTTCATTGTTAGAATTAGAATTAGGTAGCGTAGGTTTATTACTCACCTTTAACTTCTGTAATAATTCTGTTTATAACTTCGTCGGCAATAAGATTTGTAGTATCTATTATTACTGCATTCGGAGCCGGATGCAAGGGAGATTCTAAGCGCTCTTTGTCCTGTTTGTCCCTTAATTCAATCTCTTTTATCATATTATCCGCTCCAATATTATGGCCGGTTTCAATTAATTGATTCCTTCTCCTCTTTGCTCTTTCTGCAAGTGTAGCATCTAAATAAAACTTGAAATCGGCACCCGGAAATACATAGGTTCCCATATCCCTTCCCTCTACAACTATATTACCGTTTAACCCTATTTTTCTCTGTATTTCAACAAGTTTCTTTCTGACAATCCTCTTTGTAGCTATATCAGATGAGAGCCGGGAAATCTCAGGACTTCTAATCTTATCGGTAATGTCTTCATTATTTAGGGTAAGTATCAGATTATTTTCCTTATTGTTAATAAATTCAATATTAGTATTTAGCAATAATGATGAGAGCTCGTCGTCATTATCAATATTTAAAGGGTATCTTTTTACTTGAAGAGCTATTGCCCTATACATGGCTCCAGTGTCCAAGTATGTGAGTCCTAGATGTTTTGCAACTGATTTTGCTACAGTGCTTTTTCCGACACCTGAGGGGCCGTCGATGGTTATTATTAGACCTTTTTCCATTTTCATTTTTTTGGGTTTTAATACTAGGATAATTCATTTAACGGCGGAGTTCATCTATAACCTTAAAAAACCCCGGATATGACACAGAGACACACTCAGCGTCCAGTATCTTGGTTTCTCCTCTAGCTCGGGTTGCCGCTATTGCAATTGACATTGCTATTCTATGGTCACCCCAGCTTGAACATACGGACCCCGTTAAAGATTGAGACCCCATAATTGACATGCCGTCTTCAAATTCTAAAACCCGAGCGCCTAATTTTCCAAGTTCGGTTGCCATAGCTTTAATCCTATCGGTTTCTTTTACTCTAAGTTCCTTAGCATCCCTTATTAAAGTCTCTCCCTCTGCAAAGCATGCGGCTACTGCAACAAGAGGTAGTTCATCAATTGCTTTGGGTATAAGCTCTCCGCTAATTTCAGTGGCGTGCAGATTACTTGAACGTGCTACAATATCTCCTATAGGCTCTCCGTTTACCTCTCTTTCATTTATAATCTCAATATTCCCGCCCATATTTTTTAGTATATCAATTATTCCTGTTCTAAGGGGATTAACTCCCACGTTTTTTATTAGAACTTCGGAACCCGGGGTAATAAGCGCCGCAACTATAAAAAAAGCTGCAGAAGATATGTCGGCCGGAACAATGATTTCACCAGGGTTAATTACATCAACACTATTAATTTTGATGTTATTGCCGTTTTTTTTAATAGGGACTCCAAGATAAGAGAGCATCCTTTCTGTATGGTCTCTTGAAGCCTCAGATTCTATTACTTCAGTTTCCCCTTCAGCGTAAAGCCCGGCAAGAAGAATGGCTGATTTTACCTGAGCGCTCGGAACCGGTAGTTCATAACGGATTCCTTTGAGTTTGGTGCCGGTTATTGTTAGAGGCAGTTTGTTTCCATCATCTTTTCCTGCAATTTGAGCACCCATTAAAGTGAGCGGGCCTACAACTCTTCTCATTGGTCTTGCTTGGAGATACTTATCACCAGTTAGGGTGGAGGTAAATGTTTGAGCGCTTAAAAGACCGCTTAGCAACCGTGTGGTTGTGCCGGAGTTGCCGCAGTCAATAACTTTTTCAGGTTTACTGAGACCATATAACCCCTTTCCAATAATCTCTACCTGGGTTCCATTAATTTCAATTGTAATTCCGAGAGCTCTCATAGCATTTGCGGTTGAGATTGTATCATCGGAAATTAAAAAGTCTTTAACCAAGGAAGTTCCATTAGCTATAGAGCCTAGTATTAAGGACCTATGGGAAATAGACTTATCGCCGGGGGGGTTAATCTCTCCTTTAAGAGGTGCTGAACTATATTTAATTATTTCTTTGGACATATCATAAATTTTAAGAATATACTTTTAAGACTATTTTGCCTGATAATTGCCATAGGTAAAATTGTATTACTTATACTAAAAAAGGGAAACTATATTGATTAAACACTATAGACTTAGATTAGGTGGTTATTATTTAGCATTGATTTTTGCTTTAATCTCGGTTTTATCGATTGGAGAAATTAGCCGGGCTGCTCTTTGCAGTAAATGGAGTGAGGGCAAGAAATCAGGAACACTCAATCATAATTTAATCAATGAGGCTAGTGGGATTGAGGCTTCAAATAAGTTCCCCGGAAGGCTTTATCACATAAACGATTCAGGTGGCGGACATTATTTTTACATTACTGATTCAAAAGGTGATAAGACACAGAAGATAAGGATAGAAGGAGTTACTCATAAGAGGAGTGATTTTGAAGATCTAAGTTTAGGCGAATGTTTTAGCAATAAATCATGCGTATTCATCGCTGACATCGGTGACAACAAAAGGAGAAGGGAGTCTGTTGAGATCATTGTAATTGAAGAATTAGAAAATTATGGACATTCAGTTTATCCTCTTAAAAGACTGAATCTTGTCTATCCCGACCAGTCTCACAATGCTGAAGGTATGGCAGTTCATCCTAACGGAGACATATATATACTTACTAAAGAAGAAGACCTTGATGAATCAGAGGCTTATCCCGCAAAGTTATACAGATTATCAAGTGAAAAATGGCAAAACTCAGGGGAGAAAATGCAGCTTCTTGAATATATAGCAGACATAGATTTCCGTCATCTTAACCCTTCAGGCACTGCTTATGGTCAGGTTGTATCAGCATTTGATATTGCTCTTGATGGAAAGAGTTTTCTAGTCTTAACCTACGAGAATGCATTTGAATTTAATACGGATCTTGCAAAGAATGGCATAAAAGAGACTCAGCAACTAAAGAATACGCAAGATTACAATATGATTGAGCTTAAGTCCTTGCCTCAGCAGGAAAGTATATCTTATTTACCAAGCGGTAAGGGGTTTTTATATAATACTGAATTTCACTGGTTTGAGGTACCTATGATCAGAGTTGATTGCCTGGATTAAACAGAATCTTACTTCATCAGAAAAGAGAGGATTATTGGTGTTGTAATAATTGATAATATTGTTCCCGCCAATATTATAGACGCTACTGTCTTAGAGTCCTGTTTGTATTTCTCTGCAAGAACGAAGTTAAATATTGCTGGCGGCATAGCAGATTGAAGAATAACTACTTTTGCTGCGACTCCGTCGAGCTTAAATACCCATACTACAAATATACCAAGCATTACCCCAACCAATATTCTCATACCACCAATTAGAAATGACCTGCCCACATGAGTGAGTCTTACTTCTGAGAGTTTATAACCAAGAGCAAATATCATTGTCGGTATGCTGGCCTCTCCCAAAAGATCCACTGCCCTGAAAAGAGCAGTTGGGATTTCAACTTCTGATACGCTGAGCACTACCCCTGCTACGGCGGAGTAGACAAGTGGTAATTTAAATATTTCAAGCGGACTTTTATCGTAGTTTAAAATCATAATTCCAATTGTGTAGTGAAGAATTGTTGTGGAGACCATATAGAGTATTCCCACGTAAAATCCTGTTTCTCCAAAAGCAAAAAGAATTAAAGGCAGACCCATGTTTCCAGTATTGGCAAATAAAATAGGCGGTAAATAAACCTTTATCGGCAAGTTCAGTTTTTTTACCGTCAAATAGCCTATAATAGATGAAACGCCGATAATTATGCATACCGAAATGAACAATGTTCCAGCAAGGCTTATTTCAATTTTGTCCTTGGATAGTGAGGATATTATTAAAGCAGGTGTAGCAAGGTAGATTACAAAATCGTTTACCGAAGAAAGGTCAATCTTTTTTCTTTTACCAAATAAGTATCCAATGGATGCAATAAGGAATACAGGAAGAACTACGTTAATTATTTCACTTGAAATAGCTATGAATCTCCTTTCAATAGTCAGAAAGATTTTTCGAGTAGGATATTCATTTTACCAGACAATATAACTTAGCTTAATATTTAGTGAAGGGATTTAGACGTGAAGGTTATAAAGTTGTTACCACCTTACTACTGAAGCGCCCCAAGTGAATCCGGCGCCGAACGCGGAGAAAACTACAATATCTCCCCTTTTCAACCTGCCGCTTTTAACAGCTTCATCAAGTGCTATGGGTACGGAAGCAGAAGAGGTATTACCATATCTGTCAAGGTTACTAAATACTTTTTCTTCAGGTAATTCCAGACGCTTTCTAACCGCCTCAACGATTCTATAATTAGCCTGGTGCGGAATTAATAGATCAATATCATCAGGTGTAATATCCGCTTGTTTAATAGCTTCAAGTGTAGATGATTGAAGGGCTTTTACCGCCCCTTTAAATACTTCTTTGCCTTCCATCCGTAAAAAGTGGCTGCCGTTCTTAACGGTTTCTTCTGAAGTAGGCATACGAGACCCGCCTGCCGGCATATAAAGAAATTCCCCGCCATCCCCATTAGCTCCAAGACAGGAAGATAGGATGCCGGGGGTATCTGTAGTAGTGATGACTGCTGCCCCAGCTCCATCTCCGAATAAAATACAGGTCGTTCGATCTTCATAGTTCATTATTTTCGATACTGTTTCGGCCCCAACTACGAGAAGATTTTTAGAGCCGCCACCTTGGATTAATCCTTTTGCCACGTGTAGCGCATATATAAATCCGGAACAACCCGCAAGCACATCAAAAGCAAAGGCATTTTTTGCCCCAAGTAGGCTTTGAAGTACGCAAGCTGTGGAAGGGAAGATATAGTCAGGCGTAATTGTGCCGACTACTATACCGTCTATGTCTTCAGGATCCATGGAAGCATCTTCTAGTGCTTTTATGGACGCTTCATAGGCAAGATCAGATGTGGCTACTTCCGGTTCGACTATTCTCCGTTCAGCTATACCAGTCCTACTAAGTATCCACTCATCGGAAGTATCTATCATCTTCTCAAGGTCTAAGTTGGATAATATTTTTTCAGGTGCAGCGGAACCAATTCCAAGAAACTTTACAAAACTCAAGTTTGTTAATACCCCATTAAGTTATTGATGGGATATTATCAGGCAACCAAACTCTTTTGTCAAACTATTTAGTAGCTTTAATAATCAGTGAATTCAACTCCGACTTCTCCTCTTTAGTGAGCTCTATAGTTTTTGAATATTCAATTTGGGTATTGAAGAATAAAATATCAAGATGATTTTGATCTTTAAGTTTTTTAAGTAGGTCGATTTCTTCCATAGATTCAGTGCTAAAAAAATATTCAAATTTAAATAAAGTATTTGAAACAGTGTTTATTTCTATATGCATGCCCAAAGACGGAAATTCCGGTCTTTCTATCAACTCAAAATTCAAAGTTATTCTATTGATATTTTTGAGCAGCTTTATTTCATCAAGAGAACTTTTTATTATAAGGGCTGCTTTATTGTTTAAAGAGACGAAAATGCAACCCGATTCTATTAGAGAAAGCGATATTTCGGTATCGGGAGGTATATTAATGTCTTCAAGTGTTTGATTAGAATTTTTAAGTAAGGGTTTTAGTATTAAGGATAACAATTTCAATCTCCTAATATTGTAGACGGTCCATAATAATAGCATTTTATAGTAAAATTATAGTTTTATTCCACATATTGGCTTCTAAAATTTAAAGAAATAGGATAACATTTGGCTAGTTTTGCAAATTTTTGCTTGACATATATATACAAAATTTATTAGTATCAAGGTATTGGTTAAATAAATTATAGAGATTGAATGATTGTTTTTTATGGGATTGGGATATATAAAGATTAAAATCAAGCATGCCTGTATTCGTTTATTAATGTAGAGAAGTGTTGTAGAATTATTAATAATTTAATAAGGAGGAAATAAAGATGTGGACACTAATTATAATAGGTTTAGCGTTTTTAGGTTGGTATTTCGTATCACCTCATGGGGAAGCTGATGGCGGCGCCGCGGCCGATGCACCCCCAGAGCCACCGTCGGCACCTGCAGAACCTGCCACTGATGGCAGTGAATTTGCTTCAGCGGACGCGGATGAATCCGCACCTGCAGAGGCTGCACCTGCTGAAGAAGCACCTGCAGCAGAAGCACCTGCAGAAGGTGGGGGTGGAGGAGACGACGACCCATTTAAGGCTGCATGATAATAGGGAATAGCCGTAAGGTTTTTATTTTAAAATGGTCCTAATCAGATTATTTTCTCTCTATTCAAATCTGAATTAGGTTTAAACTATTATCTCTTTCTTGGTTTTTATTAAGAGCCAGAGGAAGAAAATTCCGCCTATAGAAGCTGTAATTATTCCAACTGGAATTTCAACCGGAGAGATAATAGTTCTGGACACCGTATCAGCAGCGGTTAAAAATGTAGCTCCTAAAAGAAAAGAGCATGGCAGGATAATTCTATTATCCACTCCCAATACCATTCTCAGAATGTGAGGAATAATAAGTCCAACAAACCCGATTGGGCCGGTTACTGAGATTACAGCACCCGCTGCAAGGGATGTTGCAAAATAAATTTTCTTTTCCATCCGCTTGACATTCACACCCAGCGATGATGCTACATCATCGCCGAGACCAAACAAATTCATATCTTTTGTTAAAGAAAGTAATATTAAGCATCCGGGAATCACAAATATAAGAGTTTTCCAAACTGTATCGAACCCAACTATATCAAGACTTCCCATAATCCAGCGCATTGTCTGAAGTGACTCAGTAAAGGTTGAAAAGAACTGTATAAACATTATTACTGCGGAATAAAGAAAGTTAGCTACAACTCCTGCGAGCAGTAGCCTGCCTGTGGCAACTACTCCTCCTCGCACTTTTGAGACTGAATAGACAAACAGCATTGTTAGTATAGAAAAAATAAAGGCGGAGATTGAAACCATCGAGAATCCTAAGAAACCTACTGCAAGACCCGACTTTAAAGCTAATAGCGCTCCCAGGGACGCTCCACCGGAGATTCCAAGTGTAAAGGGTGATGCTAGCGGATTCCTAAAGAGCGCCTGAAGAGCTGCTCCGGCAATTGCCAGAGTACCCCCCGCAATTGTTGCCATGAGCACCCTCGGGATTCTTATTTTTAAAAAGATTGTTTTAGATAATTCATCTGAATTAGAAAAAGCTTCAAAGGCTTCAAAGGGTCCGATACTGTATGTTCCGGTGAATATAGCTATCAAGGCTACGATTATCCATAGAACGAATAACAGGACGATTGAGATTGAAAATTTTCTATTCGTGCTCATATTGAATAAACCAAACTCGATCTGCTTCATAAACAGCCCTCAGAGCGAGTTACTGATTAGGGAAAACAAAGACCCTCCCGTTTTCCTTTTTGACTGTTACCTGAATTCCGTAAGCTGAGCTTAGTATTTCGCTATTAATAACCTCATCCGATTTTCCTTCAGCCAGAATACTGCCGTCCTTAAGTATCATAATTTCATCAAAGTAGAATAGTGAAGAGAATATATCGTGTGTAGCTGCAATTATCGATAGACCTCTTTCTTCTTTAAGTTCCCTCAGTATGTTCATAATCTCGGTTCTATGCTTCACATCAAGATAGGTAGCCGGCTCATCTAGAATCATAATCTCGGGTTCCTGCACAAGTCCCCGCGCTATCGACGCAAGTTGTCTTTCACCTGCCGAGACTTCACTTATCAACCGGTCTTTAAGATGGATTATGCCTACAGTTTGCAAAGCTCTTTTGGCTATTTCTCTGTCTTTTTCTCTTTCAAATTCGAAGCTGCCTATATATGGGGCTCTTCCCATTAGGACAACTTCGTTTACTGTGAATGGAAACGCAAACATAGGGTCCTGAGGGAATATAGGCGATTCCCCTTTGCAATCTCTCTTCTATCCATTTTAGAGAGCTCTTTATCTTTGAAGAGCGCTTCGCCGCTTTTTGGTTTTAATACTCCACAGAGGATTTTAAGGAGAGTCGATTTGCCGGCCCCATTTGCTCCCAAAATCCCTAACATCTTCCCGGGGACAATTGATAGGTTAATTCCCCTTAGAACGCTGGTTTCGTTATAAGAGAAGACGAGGTCGTTACAATTAATTATTGTTGCCATATTTTTCTTTTAGTTCAGGATGGAGAGTTTCAGCCAGTACCCTGGCACCATCGACAATTCTTTGGCTCGGATGGAGCAAGAAGGTGCTTGAAAGTATAAATACCTGATTGTTCCTCACAGCTTTAGCAAGTTTAAGATTTGCCCAGGTATTTAATATTTCAGATTCCCTGTTAAGTTTCTCGTGATTTACTTCGACAATTACATCAGGGTCAAAATAAAGTATTGCTTCCTGAGTAATCTTGATTGAGAGCCTTTTATTCTCTACTACGTTCTCCCCTCCGGCTATAGTAAGCAGCTCGTTTATATAATTATCTCGTCCTATTACATATATATCCTCCAGTGTTCCCGGACTTCTGCCGACAACTATTAGGACTTTCTTCTTCTGGCTGTCCTTTGTCAATTCTTTAATTTTGTTTAGATTAGTTTCAATATTATTTCTCAAGATTGTCGCTTCCTGGTTTTTATTGAGTACAGATCCGAGATCGGAAATTGATTTAAGTATATCGCTGATAGAGTCATTGCTATCAATTACGTATGTTTTTAATCCCAGATCTCTTATCTTTTCACCAAATATGGTGTCCTGATCTTTCATAAGCACTACGAGATCAGGTTTTAGCAAAATTATTGCCTCGTAATTTGGGTTTATCCAACCACCGATCTTTAGGCAGCTCTTTTGCCTCGGGGGGAAAATCATCATAAATAGTTACCCCTACCACTTTTTCCCATGCACCAAGAGCGTAAATCACTTGAGTCAAGTTTGGAGATAATGAAACAATACGCTTAGGGCTATCGTCTGAGAAGCTATATAAGCATGTTATAAATATAAAAAATGCAGTTAAGAGTCCTCTGAAAAATGTCTTTCTTATCATTGATTATCCCGAAAATAGTTCAAGCTGCATGTAATTCCTTAGATTAATAATTGAGTCGGGAGGCGGGGCATATCCCTTTAATTACTTCCGGGTGTATGGCTCTTGCCAGGATTTCGAGACCGTCCACAATCCTGGGTCCCGGCCTGCTAAAGTATGAGTTAGCATCGACTAAATAAATTTGCCCTCTAGTTGTTGCAGGGAGAGAAAACCACTCGTCTTTTGAAGATGCTGCATCTAATTCATTTAGGGTTTTTTCTATATCAAAGCCCGCAGGGCATTATAAAGAGCATCTGGGGGGCAAAATCCACAATTTCTTCCCATGTAACTTTAAATGAAGGCTCTCCGGGCTTTCCTATACCGTTGTTTCCACCTGCCATTTCAACCATTTCAGGTACCCAGTGTCCCCCGACATAAGGAGGGTCAAGCCACTCGAGACAAAATACCCTGGGACGGTCTTTCTCGTCTTCAAGTAGTGATTTAATTCTCTCTACTCTGGCTTTGAGCTTATTTGTAATCTCCCTAGCTCTTTCTTTAGTCCCGGTAGCCTCACCGATTGTGATTATCGTGTCCAAGATTTCACTAATAGTTGTAGGTTCTAAAGAAATTATTTCAGGACTGTGACCCAATACCTCAACAGCCTCCATAACCTGATTACCCGATACTGCACACACTTCACACAGCTTTTGAGTTAAAATAATTTCGGGGTTAACTTCTTTAAGGACATCTTTGTCGACAAGATAAGTGCTTTTTCCCTCGGCAGCGTTCTTAGAGACCAGATCGTCTATTTCTTTGCTGGAGAGCTTCTTGTGATCGAGAAAGCTCATTATAACAGTCTTTTTATCTTTCACCTCAGGTGGGTAGTCGCATTCATGTGTTACTCCGACGAGGTTATCACCCAGTCCCAGTTCATATACGATCTCAGTCGTGCTTGGAAGGAATGAACAAATGCGCATCTTTTACGCCCCTATCTTATTCTTTTTTTAGGGAGAAGTAAGCATAAAATACTTACCTCTCCCTCATACAATTATCATTAACCGGATTGCATATTTATGCAAATTCTTACTACGGCTGAAGAGTCTGAGTTTACAGAACCCAAGAGATGCTGCACCAAATATAGCAGTCATGTAGTAAATGTCGGGACCCTGAAAGTCTACTCCCTTTATTCCGGGTCTTATCACAAGTCCTTGCGCTCCTTCAAATAAGTCGGAGTTAGGGTCATCTGCTCTAATTCCTAGAGGTAAATGGAGCTATATAAGGAAATGGGTTTACTTGATCGTTATTAGTATCAAGCACTGCCATCTGGTCACTGAGTTAAAAAGTGTAGTGAATAGCAGATTATCCCGTATTGCAATACCAGAGGTAAAATTCAGACCTGATAGAGTCTGTTATAATTATAGGGATTATCAGTTCCGTTAAGCACAGTTCTTTCAATTAGAGTCAAATTTTAAAAGTAGCACCCACTAGCCCAAGCCCGGAGTAGCCAAATCCCTCTGAGGTCTGCTGTCAAACTGTTTGGCAGGCATACATGTGAATTAGTGCTGGCTTAGAGGGAATTTCTATTGTGTCAATTACAGAATCAGTCAGTACATTAATCAAGTCAATTGACGGCGGAAAATTGACATCACAGGAAAACTCAAAAGTCTCAAGATCAAATAATACATTTCCGTTGTTCATTGCATATAATGTGTTGCCAATTGTTATCATGCTACTGATGTATTTGCCCCTGTGGCATCAATAAAACCCGTAATCTGATTTAAAACAGGGTCAATTATTGTTATAAAACCATTCCCGTTTGGTGAGAAAAAAGGGTCCAAATTATTATTAGATATATAAACTTTACCATTAACGATTATGACACCAGCAGGTTCTTCAAAAGTGTTACTGGTACGTTGATTACATTTTGCAAGGAGTAGTGATGACCCATATCTTCTGCACTGACAAAAATAGTTTCACATGTCTAGTTTCGACATTAACTACTGCAACACTCTGTCCTGAGTTATTAGCGACATATGCTATGGTATCGTTGAGAAAGGCCATACCTATAGGGTTAGAATCTGGAGGGATTGTAATGGTTCCAATCTCTTGAGGAGAACTCTGGCTAATATCAAATATTTGGATGTTGTTAGAAAATCCATTAACAACATATAGTCTTTCGCCCCTGATTTGTATGTCCGCAGGCACACTTCCTAGCTGTGCTAAGTTACGTTTACTGCATTTCTTAAAAGAGTAACTCCTATATCAATGATCCTCAACAATATTACTATTGGTTACCAGAACATTAAAAATGTCATTAGTATCTCCCATAAAAGTGGGGTCGAAAGCTTCCGTCAGGGAAGACCCATAGTTGTCTGTGTTTCTCCCGGTGTTGAGATTAGTAACTTCAACGGTGCTTCCCGGGAGGGACTGATCCCTCCGTTCCACCGACTTTAATTAACTGGTTATTACCCGATCTTTCAGCAACTGCCAGGATATCACCTAGTTGGAGCAAAACTGCCTCCATCACCGCTCCCCCGTCACAAGCTAGGAAACACTGCACCAAAAATACTGAATAAAAAAACTGTCAATAAAATTCTCATATTTAAATCCTCCTTCTTTAGTGTTCTTTATTTTTTTCTATTTATCAAAATTAACTCCCGCTGTTACGAAAAACATTCTTCCCGGAAGAGGGAAATCAAGCACGTCTCTAACATCGAGATTATTGAAAAGGTTTTTAACCTCAAATGTTGCGTATATGCTTTTCCATTCACCTTTAACCCCAATGTTATGAGTTGTTCTGGGGTCTGTGGTTTTTGAGTTTGGGAAGGCGCTTAACGGAATACTGTCTACATAGTGGGTTTCCCAGAAGAGGGCCACTATGTTGCGGCTTAATACGCCTCTAAAATCGAGTTTGTTTCTGGGTCTACCCGGTAGTTGTGCGCCGGTATCATCAATTTCACCGTCTAAGAATGTATAAGCTGCATATAGTTCAAGAAAATCAAAAGGCCTTAATATCAGGCTAGTTTCGACTCCCTGTTCGTCAACATTACCTACATTTCGGGGTTCAATCCTTTGAGCGCTTATGAAGACGAATAAAATGAGATCGTCTATATGGTTTCTGAAATAGGTGACTTCAAGAGCCGCGCGGGGATGAGATAATAAAACGCCGATATCAAAATCGTAGGAGGTCTCGGGTTTTAGGTCAGGGTTGCCGCCGATAAAACCTTCTTCAGGGAAAAATAGCTCTCCGAAGCTTGGAGCCCTGAAAGACCTTCCAATATTCGTTTTAAATGTCAGATAATTCTTGGGAGATACTATGACTCCCAACTTTGGAGAAAATCCTACATCCGTAGTAGTTTCTTCCTGATGAGTTGTCCAGAGGTCAAAACGTAAGACCGGGTTTATAAGTAATATTTCGTCAAAGAAAGTAATTTCATCGCTTGCAAAAGCGCTGTATGTAAAACGCTTTGGGTTGTTAAAATCATCGTTTCTTAGAATTTCACTCCTTGCTTCTGTTGCGAAGGTAAAAACTTGATTGTATGGTGCAAACCACGTGAGCCTTGGGTTTATGCCGAATGAATAAGTTTTACTAAGCGTATCGATCGGGACCCCAATTGTCGGAGTTGGGTTAGTGAATTCAAGACTGTCAAACCTGTTAAAAAGTGTAATATCAAGATCAAGGCTAGGTTCCACAAACTGTTCTTTTGAGATATTTATACTGGTTAGGTTTCTTGCATCTTTCTGATTTGCGTTGGGCTGTTGGAATTCTCCAAGACCCGGAACACCTCTGTCGTCGTAGAAGAACTCGTTTAATAAACTTACTTCCCAGCCGTTATCAAAATCATAGGCAGCTTTAGCAAGAAAACTCTCTGAGTGAAAGTCGTTATTGATCCTTTTGAGGGTGAGGTCATTGACTGATTTAAATTTAAAGTCCCCTTTACTTTGAGCGTGAGCAAAGGAGAGCAAGTAGCTGAAATTGCCTATTTTCTGAGCTCTTCCAAGGTTTAGAGCGAAAGTTTCATAAGAGCCGTAAGTAGCTGAGCCAAAGGTAAAAGGTTCTTCAGTGCTTTTAGTTACTATGTTTACTACTCCGCCTAGCGCATCCGTGCCTGCAAAAGCAGATGCCCCGCCCCTTATTACTTCAAATCTGTCTACGTAATTAATAGGAATAGTAGAAAGATCGACACCGCCGCCTAGGGGGTTGTTTAACCTTACTCCGTCTAAGAGAATGACTACCTGATCGTTAGATGATCCGCGGATGGAAAGTGTCTTTAGCTGACCAAAACCGCCAAAATCCCTTACTACCACTCCGGGTGAGAATGAAAGAAGCTCCGCCGCCGTTTTGTACTCACCTTTGTAGTCTTCAAGTTCTATTATAGTAGAAAAGGCAGAGGGATAGTTAAGAGGAGGCTCAATAGGAGTGTCCTCTACTATTACAGTCTCTAAAGTTGGATCCTCATTCTCCTGAGCAATTGCAATTGACGCAAAGAAAATAAGAAATGCAGATAGGAAATACCTGATTATGAGCACCTCCGGTTATCTAAGTAACCGGGAGGCGGAATGTGTGTAATACTCATTTACCTTCTCCCCCGAAGAAAAGTAAAATCACAGTACTAAGGCAGGTATTCTGGCTTGTAGCCTCGGGACTCCTTTGCGCCTTCCCAGAATTAATTCCAGTGACTTATTGTGCAAAGGACTTTAGGGACTACTTACAGCAGCGAGTGGGCTGCACCGGATTCTCACCGGATTTCCCTTTTAAGCTTTAAAGCAACCTCGTACTATAAATTTTAAAAGATCTATAAAACAGAATTTACATAATAACTCTTAATTTGTTTATGTGTCAAGATAGAGGTAAAACTTACAAAGTTAATTTCTCTCATTCACCCGATATTAGCTATAACCTCTTTACCAAAAGTCTCAATGCAGTTTGAGATTATTTCGTGACTTGCCTGAGGAAAAACCATGCGGCAAGAGATATAGTTAATTCCAAGCTCATCTCTGTACATCTCTATCTCTTTTATACAGTCCTCAGGGGTTCCTATTATGAAGCGCTCTTCCGCAAGGTGCTCGAATAACGGGTCGTCAATATCTTTTAATTGTTGACCCCTTACAAACATCTTAACCCCCAGGGTATAGTAGAATTTATACATGCTTATTATGAAATTATTTCCGCCCTCTATTGCTTTGTCTCTATCTGGGGAGACAAATGTTTCTCTTAAGAGTATGTGCTCGATATCATCCGTACTCCTTCCTACTTTCTTAGCTTCATCGTTATAGTAAGCTAAAGTGTCCCTAACCATGTCCACTGTTCTCCCCGGTCCTATTAGTAATGGGTAGCCATAGCGTCCAGCTCGCCTGATAGCCGGTTCTTCAAATGCGCCTATATATAAGGGGATAGGATTTTGTACAGGTTTAGGGGTAAGGGTTGCGTTCTCGAATTTATGCCTTTTCCCCTCATACGTAAATGCTTCTCCTGAGAGAGCTTTCTCCAGCACCTCTATGCCCTCATCCATTCTGGAGGGTCTTTGGCTCATTGGCACACCCATGCCCTCAAATTCTTCTTTCCTATAGCCCAGTACGACTCCAAGATCGAATCTGCCGTTTGAAATGTTGTCCACGACTGCGGCGTCTTCGGCTACTTTTAAAGGATTATGAAGCGGGAGTATAATTCCGGAGGAGCCAATTCTGATTTTAGAGGTAACGGCTGCCATTGCTCCGGCTATAACCGCAGGTGAAGGGCAGTAACCGTCTTCTAAGAAGTGATGCTCTGAAATCCAGGCTGAATCAAAGTTTAAATCCTCAGCAAGTTTAACTTGCTCTAGTGTATTTTTATAAAGCTCCGGATGTGTATAGGGTAGTTCCGGATGTGTCTGCATGCCGAAAAGACCGATGCCGAATTTCATTTGTAATCCTCCTTCTTGTTTGCAGGTTAAAGATTATAACATTAACTCCCTGTCTGATCCTACAGATTTTATCCGGAGATCTATATTATATTTATCCTATTTAACAACAGGTATTGTGTTTTATATACTCATGTGTATATAATGAGGGGAATAATTAATAAAAAGAGGTGTCATAATGGCAAAAGATATAAAATTTGGACTTGCCGCTCCCATGCCGGGGGCTGATTTAGATGAGTTAATAAATTTTTCTGTGAAGGCGGAAGAGCTAGGTTTTGATGGTGTTTGGTTTCCGGACCACGTTGTATTTGTATCTCCTACTGAGGCTCACGAAGCTTGGACTGTTGCAACTGCAGCAGCAATGAAAACAAGCAATATCAGCTTAGGAACGGTCTCGGATCCGCATAGAATGCATCCAGCAGTATTTGCGCAAAGACTAGCCACAATTGACCATATTTCAAAGGGTAGAGTTAAGCTTACCCTTGGAGTTGGTGAGTCGATGAATTTAGACGCTTACGGCATTGAATGGAACAGACCGCTTGCGAGATTAAGAGAGGCGATGACTGTTATGCAGAAGCTATGGGCAACGGAAGGGCCTTGTGATTTTGAAGGTGAGTTCTTTAATCTTAAAGAAGCTTTTCTACAAGTAAAACCCTATAAGAGAAACCGGATCCCTATCTATATGGCTACTCACACTCCCAAGGGGCTCAAGCTCACAGGTGAGTTAGGGGACGGATGGCTCCCGTTTGATTTAACCCCCAATCTTTATGGGCAGTATCTTGCAACTGTTAAAGAAGGGGCTGAAGGTGTAGGGCGTAGTCTAGACGATATTGATGTCGGGCTTTGGGTATTTACATCTCTTGGAGAGAATGAGGATGAAGCGTATAAAACTTTAGAGCCGTTTAAATATGTTCTCTGTATGCAGGATCAGCTAAAAAAAGCCGGATACGATGTCGATATCCCTGAGGAGTATCACGGTCTTAACTATTTCAATATTATTCCTCAGGATGAAGAGGGCAGGAAGAAATTCAGAGAATTAGGGCAGTTTTTCCCCAGAGAAGCTATTATAGATTTCACTATTACCGGATCAAAACAAGACTGTATCAAAAAGATTGAAAAGTTTATTGATAAAGGTGTAAGAAACTTTGTGCTTTTCTACAGGTTCAGTCCTGACCCTGCTCTAGCGCTTGAAACCTACGCCAAGGAAATTATCCCTTATTTCAAGGGTTGATAGCTGGAACGAAATTAAATTTGAAGCTAGATAAGGGATGGTTTTAATCAATCATCCCTTATTTATTCGGGTTAATTATCTCCCTTGTTAGTTTTAAAAGATACATTCTTAAATAGAACCATATCCAACGGGTTTGGAACCAATCCAATTACATAAGGTTTTATAAGGTTTTGCTGGGTTGTTATGTAAAAAGGGGCTATCGGCGCATCTGTTTCGGTTAGTAAATTTTGCGCTTTATCATATAATAACTTTCTCTTTTCAGGATCCGTTTCTTCCGCCGCTTGTTCAACAAGCTCATCGTACTTTTTATTACACCAACCCGTTCTATTGTTGCCTGAGTTGCATGTGAAGAGACTCATGAAGTTGTGAGGATCGGGGAAATCCGCTCCCCAGCCAGCTCTGTGAATCTCAGGCGGATTGGTGTTAATTGTGCTCAAATAAACTTTCCATTCTTCATTTATAAGATCGACTTTAACACCCAAATATTCTTTCCACATGCTTTGAAGCGCCTCAGCTATAACTCTATTAAAGCTTACATCGGGCCATAAAAATGTAACTTCAGGAAAACCTTTTCCATCCGGATAGCCAGCTTCTGCGAGCCACTTTTTAGCCTGTTGGGGATTAAATTTTATCCCGATATCCGGGTTATAACCAAGCATATCCTTGGGGATCCAGGAAGTTGTAGTAATTCCGGCACCCTGGATTAATTTCACAATGCTTTTTCTATCAATAGAAGCTGCAAAGGCTTTTCTAACAAGCGGATTATCAAACGGAGACTTCTTTACATTAAATGCAATATAGTTGGTTCTAAATTGTAGAGTAGTCTTAAAATCCTCTAAATCTTTTAGCCTCGGGACCTCTAAAGGTGGGATACTTTTGCTGTCAGCATAATCAAGCTCCCCGCTCTCATAAAGTGCCAGGGCTGAGGAAGGATTCTCATTCATCACCATGTTTACATTATCGATCACAGGCTGATCACCCCAGTAATTGGGATTTATTTTAAGGCGCATATGGGCGTGGTGTCTCCATGACGAGAGCTTATAAGGGCCTAAAGTTACTATATTTTCAGGCTCGGTCCATTTAATCCCGTGCCTTTCAACTACATCTTTTCTCATCGGGAATGTGGACATGAATACAAGTAGACTCGGGAAGTATGACGCTCGTCTTCTTAATTTTACTTGCAGTGTATTGTCGTCTAGAGTCTTCACTCCAACTTTATCTGGGTCGTCAATTTTTCCGGTGTTATATTCCTCCGCATTTTCAATGTCATAGAGAAAGTATGCATAATGTCCACCAGTGGCAGGGTTAAGAATACGCTTCCAGGAATATTCAAAGTCCTCGGCCTTAAGAGGTTTCCCATCTGACCATTGCACATTTTCCCTTATTTTAAATGTATATGTCGTACCGTCTTCACTAATCTCCCAGCTTTCGGCAAGGGCTGGTTGCGGAATGAGAGTTTCGTCGAATTTAGTGAGTCCTTCCATAAGGTTATTAAGAATTGTATAAGAGGTGCTATCCATAGCCAGTGACCAGTCAAGAGTAGGCGGCTCATTACCTATGTTTACGTTTATAGTATTTTTTTGAGAGCCATCCTCTGAAGTTCTTTCATTTGTTGTACATCCCACAACGAGAAGTGCGGTTATTAATATTATGAAGAGTTGATTTGCCATATTAGTTTCCCTGTAAGTATAAATCGATTATTAAGCTATTTTATTTTCACTTGCTACTTCATATGTAACGAGGCTAGCTGTTCCCTCAATCAACTGAGATGATTTTTCAGCGAATTCCTTAAAATGAGGCTCCTCAAAATGAAGGTCAAGGTCATGTCTACTCCTCCATTTTTCGTAAAATGTAAAAGAGTCCGGAGAGAATGGGTCTTGTAGAAATTCGTAGATTATACACCCCTCTTCACTCCGCGATGGTCCAATAGCATCTTTGGCCAAGGCAATCATTTGATCTCTGCACTCAGATTTAGTCCTGAATTTGGCAATTAATATTAGCATGAATTCTCCTTTACAAGATTGATCAAAGACCGTAGTATAGGCAGTGCTATTATACTTAGAATCAGCGATAAACTGAATTGGGTATATTGAGCTTTGATCAGGAGGAAGATATGTCCAGTGATAAATACCTACAAGGGCTTGAGAAACTTGAAGAGATCTCTCCGGGAGCTGCGGAAAGAACAAAGCAGAGCCTTGAAGATATAGCGCCAGATATGGTGAAGTATCTGATGGAGTTTGTCTTTGGCGAGATATCCTCACGTCCCGGTCTTGATATGAGGGCTCGCGAGATTGCCGCGGTAGCGTCGTTGGCAACTCTCGGGACTGCTCCTAACCAGCTAAAAGTTCATATAAAAGGAGCGCTGAATTGCGGATGCACTAGGGAAGAAATTGTTGAGGTTTTAATGCAGATCTTAGTCTATGCAGGATTTCCCGCTGCGCTTACCGGTTTAAGATTGGCTAAGGAAGTTTTTAAGGAGATAGATGAAAAATCTTAGATTTCAACAATGAACTTCTGTTAAGCACCTGTTGTTATTAACAATATTTATGAAATATCCATTTTTACTTCTTTGATTATTAAAGTATTTCTACCTCAAATCACTTAATGGCTGGTTCTATAGGTTTGTTTTTGATATACTTCAAAGAGTCAGGCGGTTCTATATGTATATAAAACAAATGGAGGTTACCATGAGAGTTTATAGTCTAATTTTGTCATTAGTTATAGTTGGGTTGGTTTTCAGTGCTTGCGCTAGGCCTAAGGGGGATACTCCTCAGCAGAAAAGAGATTATGTATTACAAATGAAAGATAATGCTTTAGCTAAGCTATATGCTCAAAAACCATATGCCAGGGAATTGGTTAATCAATCCGCTGGTTACGCTGTATTCAGTAGCTTTAACACCCAATTAATGGTCATCGGAACTGGTAATGGTTACGGAGTAGCAGTGGATAAATCTAATGGCAACAACATATATATGAAAATGGCAGAAGGTGCTATAGGTCTTGGTGTTGCTTTTAAAGACTTTGAAGAAGTCTTAGTTTTCAATAACAAGGCAGTTTTTTACAGTTTTATAACCGATGGTTGGCGCTATGGCGCACAAGGGGATGCTGCGGCAAAATACAAAGACGAAGGTGGTGCTACAAGTGCAGAGATTCCTCTTGATTCTGACGTAGTTATCTTTCAGATGACAAAAGATGGTATAGCACTCAGGGCTACTGTCGGTGCTTCAAAGTTTTGGATAGACGGCGATCTAAATAATATTCAGAACTAATTTTTTATAATGAATAGTAGAATTATCTTAGCTTCTTCATCTCCCAGGAGAAAAGACCTTTTACATAGTGTGGGAATCCGATTTGAAGCCATAGCTCCGTCATGTGATGAATCCTTATTACACAACGATAATCCTAAAGATTATGTGCTAAGACTGGCTACAGAGAAAGCAATTTCCGTCTCAAAAAATCTAAAAGGCGAATTTCTTGTAATTGGGGCCGATACAATTGTTGTTATAGAAAATGAAATCCTGGGCAAGCCCTCGGACGAAGAAGATGCAAGGGCTATTTTAAATAGAATTTCAGGAAGTGTACATAATGTGCTCACTGCATTTTCCATAGCGAGACCTCATAATCAAATTTTGCACAGTGAGGTTGTAGATACAAAGGTGCAAGTTAAAACTCTTGAACCCAAGGAGATAGAAGGTTACATTAAAACCGGAGAGCCGATGGATAAAGCGGGCGCATATGGAATACAGGGGTTTGGCGCTTTTATGATAAAGGGGATTGAAGGCTCATATACTAATGTTGTAGGTCTTCCTCTGGTTGAGGTTTTAGAAGCATTAAACAAACTTGGAGCTTTGAGGCTTTTTTGCAGCGATGGATTTAGAAAGTAATTTAAATAGTGTCAGGGAAAGGATAGAAAATGCTGCTGCGAAGGCTGGACGAGACTCAAGCGAAATAAAACTCGTAGCAGTAACAAAAAAGGTTGAGCCTGAGCGAGTTATAAAAGCTATGAACCTTAGTATTAACACATTCGGTGAAAATTATGCTCAAGAGTTCCGAGATAAATTCAAAGTACTTGAAAAAGAAGTAGATCAGGAAATAAAATGGCATTTTATAGGCCAGCTTCAAAAAAACAAAGTTAAATATGTATTGGGGAAAGTTGAGCTTATTCATTCTCTTGACTCACTTTCTGTAGCAGAGGAGATTAATAAAAGGGCAGAAAACATGGGAATAACGGTACCGGTACTCATAGAAGTAGACACCGGCGGGGAAGAATCGAAGGGAGGTATCAATCCCTCAAAATTGGAAGAATTCTTAAAAGAACTTAGATGTTTATCTTCAATTGATGTTCAGGGACTCATGACAATGCCCCCTTATTTTGATGATCCGGAAACAGCAAGGCCATACTTCTACCGGCTTAGAGAACTTAGAGATAGTCTATTAGCATCGTTTCCAAAACTAAATGAGCTTTCAATGGGAATGAGCGGGGATTTTGAGGTAGCAATTGAAGAAGGGGCGACAATTATCAGAGTAGGCTCAGCAATTTTTGGAGAAAGGGATTAGAACAAATTTAAATTGAGGTTAAAAATGAGTAAAATTGCATTTATAGGTGCGGGCAACATGGCTGAGGCTCTAATAAGAGGGCTGATCACATCCGGTGTATATAAACCGGGGGACATTATTGCCGCAGATGTATTAAAAAAGAGGCTTGAGTATTTACGTTCTGAGTACAAAATTAAAATAAGTGATAAAAATAATAAAGCAGCCAAACAAGCCGATATAATTGTACTTTCGGTGAAACCAAACCATGTCTTTAATGTTCTAGAGGAAATCAATAGCGAATTAACTCCGAGCAAAATAGTCATAACAATAGCGGCGGGTATAAGTATTCCTGCAATATCCCAGATTCTGGAGAATAAAACAAAATTAATCAGGGTAATGCCTAATACCCCAGCCTTGGTGCTTGCCGGAGCGTCAGTGCTTTATTGTAATGAGAATGTGACTTCCAAAGAAAAAGAGCGTGTAAAGAAGATATTCGAATCGGTTGGTATAGCATATATAGTAGAGGACGAAGCTCTTCTGGACCCGGCAACAGGTCTTAGCGGAAGCGGACCTGCTTTCGTATCGATTTTTATTGAAGCCCTTTCTGATGGAGGGGTCAAGATGGGTCTTCCGAGGGACATGGCTCATAGACTAGCCGCCCAAACTGTCTACGGTACCGCTAAAATGATTATAGAGGGCGGCGCTCATCCTGCAGAGTTTAAAGATAAGGTTTCGTCTCCAGGGGGAACTACTATCGAAGGTGTGCATAGTTTGGAAAAAGGCAGATTTAGGTCCAGCACTATTTCCGCGGTAGAAGCTGCTACGCGTCGTTCAAAAGAATTGTCCAAGGGGGATAAGTGATGGATATTTTAACTGGAAATTTTTTGGAGGGTATTGCTGAGGTTCTTAACTGGGGCCTGACAATATATTTGTATATTATCATTGCTAGAGCGATAATTTCATGGGTAAGTCCGAGTCCTTATAACCCAATAGTGCAATTCTTATATGCGGTGACTGAACCGGTCTTGAGATATGCCAGAAGAATAATACCACCTATCGGCGGTACACTTGACCTATCTCCACTTATTGTTATTTTAGTTATTTATTTCTTGAAAGTATTTTTGGTTAATTCTCTATTGGAGTTAGCCCAGAGGTTTTAAATACAATTGGGTGAAAATTCCTTAAATATCCAGGTCCAGATTCAGCCGGGATCCTCGAAAGATCAAATTATAGGTTTACATAACGGCAGGCTCAAGATAAAAATTTCTGCTCCGCCGGTTGATGGTAAAGCGAATCAAAATTTGATAGAGTTTATAGCAAAAGCTTTAGGAGTTTCAAAATCTAAAATCGAGATTGTAAAGGGGCGTACTTCTAAGCTCAAAACCTTAAAATTTCAGCTATTGATCAAAAGTCTTTCAGTTTGCTATTAAATAAATATCGAGAGTCATAGACCTACGGAAACCAACTTACTATATTTGTCCGTATCTTATCAATATGTCTGAAATATCTATTCAAGGAAACAAGTTACGTTACATAGAAGGAGATAAGTTCGATAAGTCTCGTCCTACAGTTTTATTGATTCACGGAGCCGGGCAGAGTGTCTCCACCTGGAAGTTTCAACTGGATTTATTTAGAAATCACCCCAATTTTAATTTCATTGCTATTGATTTACCGGGTCGCGGCGGTTCAGGTGGGGAAGGGTTTCGGAGTGTAATAGAATACAAAGACTTTTTAAATGAATTTATAGATAGTCTACAATTAGAAAATATTATATTAATCGGTCATTCCATGGGCGGCGGAGTGGCAATGCTCTTTGCACTTGAGCATCCGGAAATTATTAAAGCATGTGTTTTGGCGGCTACTGGAGCAAAGCTCAGCGTAGCGGAACAGACACTTGAAACTGTTAGAAATAATTATGCGGTTTTTTGCGAAGTTGCGCCTGACAGGATGTTTGCTGAAGATTCTGCTCAGGAACTTAAGCAAGAATTTAAGAAGGGTCTTTTAGATACAGGAGCCGAAGTCTGTTATTGGGATTTGATTGCATGTAATGAGTTTAATATTATGGATGCTGTTGAGAATATAAGCGTGCCAACACTTATTATCTCGGCTGATAAAGATATTCTAACCCCTTCTAAATATGGTGAGTATCTTCATCAAAAAATTTATGGATCACAGTTATACATAGTAAAGGGCTCGGGTCACTTTATGATGCAGGAAAAGGCAGAGGAATTTAATAGCGTTGTTATTGCATTCCTGAACGATTTTATTAAGTAATCCAAATCAGTTAGAAAGGTCCTTTGAATAAATAACTATTGATATATTAACCTTAGGCATTATATTTATTTGGGTGATATTAATAAGTATGGAGTTAATCTTAACCAGCATTTATCAAGGGTTAGAGGGAGTTAAAATGCGGGTTTATCTGTGGGTTTTTATTTTAATAATATTTATTGGGTCGGGTTTGAGTTCTGTTGGTAATGAGTTAATAGCACAAAATTCTAATCTTGTTCCAATATCAATTAAAGGAGAATACAAGAATTCCGTACAGGATAGCTACGTCTGTCCTGAAAACGAAGATAATGCAATAAACCCAATAGAAAACGAATCGAGTAGAAATTCCGACGGGGAAATAAATGCTTGCAGTGCTGATTATAAGGCTGAATCCGATGTTACCGGCACTTCAAGATCTCAAGCTAAAAGTGACGAAATAATTAATGAAGATGGAGAGCAGATTTCTTTGCTGCCAAACCCTGAAATCGAATTTATAGACGAGTATCTGGTTAAATTTGATAATTTTAGGTCCAGGGATACTATTATTTATGGAGGTGTGTTACCGTTTGTAGCTCTTCCCGACGACCAATTGGCAAATGAGGATAGTTTCTTTAATGAAGAAAGTTTTTCCGTGTTTCTGTATTTCAAAAGGAAGTTTTAATCACTAAGAAATATATTAATAGTTATATGTTCTAGATTTACTGGTGCGGGTTAATTCTAGCCTGCCCAATAACACATAAGCACAGAGTCTCTATACTAGAGATTGTACTTTGTTAAAATAAATGCAAATTTGCCTGACGGGAGAATGATAAAATGAAGATAGCGCTACTAGGTGGTACAGGAGATATTGCGGAAGGGCTGGTTCTGAGATGGTCCAAGGCCGGGCATGAAATTTTCATAGGATCAAGGAGTGATGAAAAAGCGAAGGGTATAGCCTCTGAGTATATCGAAAAATTAAACGATCTGGGTATAGAGTCAAAGATTCATGGGATGCCCAATGCTGATGCTGCAAAAGCAGCGGAAGTGGTGATAATAACTATCCCTCCTGAGTATGCGGCAGCTACCATTAGTCAAATTAAAGATAGCTTTACTGATCAAATTGTAGTAACTCCAGTAGTTTCTATGGAAAGACAAGAAGATAAGAGTTTTGTATACAATCCTCCTCCCCATGGTTCATCAGCACTTGAAATTAAGGAAGCTCTTCCGGAGACGGCAAGGCTTGTTTCCGCATATCATAATCTTCCAGCTAAAGAACTCAGTAAAGTTGAAGAAGACTTAGACTATGACGTAGTAATTTGTGGGGATGACGAGGAAGCCAAAGAAGTGGTTAAGAAGCTCACAGAAGAAATCCCGACTATGAGGGTATTGGATGCAGGACCACTTAAGCTCTCAGCAATGATTGAAGCGATTACGCCCCTTATTGTTAATTTAAACGTTAAATATAAGCAGCATTTTTCTGTTAAATTTACTTAATCTATTGGAGGTGGCCTTAAAAAGGGCTGCCTCCAAATCTCACTCCCCAATAATCTGAAGAATTATTTCTCTTGATCTTGCTCGGTTGTCGAAATCTACTACTATGATCTGCTGCCATGTTCCAAGCAGTAGTCTGGAGGAAGTAAAAGGAACAGTTAGAGATGCTCCTTGAAGAGCGGCTCTTACGTGAGAGTAACCGTTACCGTCCCCCCATCTTGCGTCATGGTAGTAGCCTATATCTTTAGGAGCGATTCTTTCAATTGCCTCTTGAAAATCCCTAATTGCTCCGCCCTCGTATTCAATAGTTGTGACTCCCGCAGTCGATCCAGGTATAAAAACCGTAACTGTTCCAGAAGATACTCCCGATTCACTCACACCTCTTGCCACTTCACTTGTGATATCGATTAAATCGGTATCGCCATTTGTCTCAATTCGAAGACCCTTGGTTATTACAGCCACTTTTTATCTCCTATAAAAGATTTAGTTGTGTAGGTTTTTCAAGTGCCATGGCTTGATACCCTTTTTTTTGCAAGCTTCCAGCAAACTCTATAGCATGCTTGTCAATCAGATACACCTTTTCAGGACTTACATACTCCACATATTGTAGAAGTTCATTGTATCCGGCGTGATTGCTAAAAGTAAACACCTCATTGGCTTTAAATGCTGATTTTATCGCTGATTTTTCTTCTCCAGCCCATTCGATAATTATTGCGACTTTTTTTCTTTTGATATTCTTAATGTTATTGGACTCTATTTTATCAGGTGGAATTATAACAATCTTTTCCTCAATGTCTGTGGGCCTAAAAAGCTCGTAATCTCTAAACTCAATTCCAACTTCCTCGTATATTTTAGTAGCTTTATATACCGATTTGTGAAGACTGAGTTTAAATCCATTCTCACCAAGGACTTTAATAATATCTTGAGCTTTTCCCACAGGTTCTACCAGTATCACAGGTGTGGAATCCGATGATAGTGTTTCGTTGATGAAGCTGATTAAAGGGTCAATTGATTCATCAAAAGGGGGGAAAATATATTTGGCTTGCCCGTAGGCACATTTCATGACCAGGACGTCACAATGTTTTGTGTAAGCGGGCTCTACTGTCGGGAGCTTTTTTAAATTTATATCTCCGGTATAAATAAGTGTTTTATCACCTTTATCAACTATTATCTGTGAGGACCCGAGCATATGGCCTGATGGAACAAGCTCGACCTGCAGATTGCCCAGCGCGAATGGTCTGTAGAAGGGACAAGCGAGAACTACGGATTTTTTAATCTTCTTGTCTAAGAATTTAATAGTCTCAGGAGTGGCAATGATCTTTTCAGAAGGAGTAAATTTACTTATATTTGCATTCGAGATAAAAGAAAGTCCCGCTTTCTTTTTTGAATCGAACCAGAGGTCTGTTCCTTTTAAATGAATTCCTTCGTTATATTCAATCATTAAGTCTAAAATTTAGTGTACTTCGGAGGGTATGATTTTCAAGCAGGTGAAAATGACACAAGCTCAATTTCATATGAGCTTTGTAGGAATATCCTGCCTATTATACAAGCTATTCAATCACTACGTCAGAAATAAATTCTTCTTGCACGAATTTCCATTTTCCGTTTTCTTTAACAAGAAATACAATTCCATCGATAGGCTCATTACTAGTAGTATCGACGCCATCAACTGTTAATATAGCGGTATCACCATTAATTTTAGAGGAAACAGCCGTTATTTTAATCTTCTTTCGCTCTTCTTTTATAATTTTAAGGAAGAGAGCTTCATCTTCTTTTGTTATTTCACCCATTTGGTTTATGTAGTTTTGCGAAAGGTAAGGTTTTAGTTCATTAATGGACTTTGCTTTTTTGGTTGCCTCTACGTAAGAGTTGTAGAGCTTGATAGTTTCATCATCTTCAGCAAACGCAATTACCGCAATTAAAAGACTCAAGAATAAGGTAAAAATTGTTGTATGTTTTCTTATAATTTCTCTCCGTAATATCAAGAATTACTGTGCGGCCATTTCTTTGTTTAAAGAATACCAAGCGGATTTATTGTTGACAAGCAATACTTGCAACAGTGATAATTCTCAGCGCTGCTTATGTACTCACATATTTAAAAAATGTACGAATAACCCCATTCTGAGGAACAAATTTCATGGATAAGACTGAAAATCTACTTAAAGAGCTAACGGAGGCGCACGGTATTCCGGGCTATGAAAGCAGAGGTGCGTAGAGTAATTAAAAATTACTTTAAACCCATAGGTGATATAGAAGAGGATAATATGGGGAGTCTTATCTGTAAGAAAGTTGGGAAAGAAGATGCTCCTAAAATTATGTTAGCAGGACATATGGATGAAGTAGGGTTTATGGTAAAGGCACATTTCTTCGGAGGGCTATATAAGGTTTACAACTTTAGGTGGCTGGTGGGATCAGGTTCTTCTAAGTCAGAGGGTCGCAATAAAAACTAACAAAGGCGATGTAGTAGGTGTAATTGGCGCTAAGCCACCACACCTTCTCTCGCAAGAGGAACGCAATAAGGTCGTGACCAGAAAGAATATGTATATAGATATAGGAGCCACATCGGAAAAAGATGTTGAAAAAGCGGGTGTTCGGGTGGGAGATCCTATAGTTCCTGTAAGTGAATTCACGATATTAGCTAATCCTAAAACTTATATGTCCAAAGCCTTTGATGATCGAGTGGGATGCGCTGTTGTGATTTCAGCACTGAGTACTCTTGGCAAGAAGAGTCATCCCAACACACTATACGGAGTTGCAACAGTTCAGGAAGAGGTTGGAGTAAGAGGAGCAACCACAAGTGTGGACATGGTTGCTCCGGATATCGCAATTATCCTTGAGTCAGACATTGCTGGAGATGTGCCGGGAATAAAACCCGATGAATCTTCAACCAAATTTGCAGGAGGCCCATCTTTACTGCTATATGACGCCCGTATGATACCGAATCTTAAACTCAGGGATTTGGTTATAGATACTGCAAAGAAAAATAAAATCCCTCTTCAGTTCACAACTATGGAGGGAGGAACAACCGACGGATCAGTTATTCATCTACATAAAAGCGGTGTACCCACTGTTGTTCTCGGAGTTCCTTCACGGCATATTCACAGTCATAATTCCATCATTCACAGAGAAGACTTCGACAGTACGGTTAAGCTTTTAAAAGCCGTTGTTCAAAAGTTAGATAAAAAAACGGTTCGGGATATTAAGATGTTTCGTTAGTTCATCGGTAACCGCAATTAGCGTCTCCTCTTTGCATTCTTACAATCGATACTATATCGTGTCTCCATAAATTGCTGGTAAACTTAAGGGCACTTTGGAATCCATCAAAATCACTGGGGCAAGAGAACATAACTTAAAAGATGTCTCACTTGCTATACCTAGAGGAAAGCTTGTCGTAATAACCGGGGTGAGCGGCTCTGGAAAGTCGTCACTGGCATTCGACACAATATTTGCAGAAGGGCAGAGAAGGTATATGGAATCCCTTTCTGCCTATGCAAGACAGTTTGTGGAAAAGATAGGTAAGCCTGATGTGGATTCGATTGAAGGACTTTCCCCCTCAATTTCCATAGACCAGAAAACATTTCAGAGAAACCCCCGATCGACCGTAGGCACAATAACTGAAATCTATGATTTTTTAAGACTCTTATTTGCCCGTATCGGAAAACCCTACTGTTCCGAGTGTGGGGTTGAGATATCCGCACAGAGTCTGGACAAGATGCTTGAGCGCATTTCAGGCTTAGGAAGTGGAGAAAAAATTTCTATCTACTCCCCGATTGTTCGGGGAAGAAAAGGAGAGTATCGCAAAGAGCTTGAAGAACTTAGATCAGAGGGCTATCTGAGAGTCAGAATTGATGGCATGCTCTACGACTTGGATGAAGAGATCAAAATAAATAAGCACAACAAACATACCATAGAGCTTCTTGTAGATGTGGCTGTGATTCGTTCAGAGAATATGGGGGA
>PVMK01114080.1_pt1 | contig 36648 bp, 28 predicted proteins | sample 1853481 | NCBI WGS metagenome assembly PVMK01 (sample SAMN08533507, study PRJNA380276) | Marine sediment metagenome, whole genome shotgun sequencing project. | reverse complement strand
TTCGACGTTCATATGGGACGCTTTCTTGCGAACCTGCAGAACGTCGAATCGCGCCTTCTCTACGTCTGGCAGGTCAGACCAGCGCATAATGGCGTCAGCGTATATCCTAAGTAATTCTGGTTCGTTGGCTAGCTCCGCCTGTGCCAGTGACCATCCGTCGATCAGCGATTGTCGGGACTGGGATCGCGCGCTATTGGTATTCTGTCGAATCTGAATCGCTAGGTATACGAGCGTTGCGATTACACCGATAGAACCAAGAAACTCCCCCAAAGCACCCAGATCTTTCCTTCCCTCCAAGCCAAAAGGGGGAAGACTACATCAGCAAGCATGAATGGCCGAGAAGGGCACAACCTCGCCCGTCGCTTAGGGAGTCTCGACCGTCCGGTATGACGCTATCCTCGAAAGCACGTTAGGTTTCCCGATAGCCGACGTTCGCATAGCGTTCTCGTCGGGCTCTGAACGGCCACAAGGGGGCCGGGCCTAATCCTCGACTAAAGGAGGTGAGATCGCCATTCCAGGGATGTTTGCTTCGACCCATTCAGCGAACTCCGGTGTCGACTGAGCCTTCACCGCCGCCCACCTTTCACGCACCGGATCTCCAAACGTAGCTAAGTTGCTCCGAAGAGAATCAAATCCACCGCTCGACAAGCTGAGACCAAGGGATTCTTTCTGCGAATAGGTAACGTTCAAGCGTACGAGGGTCGCGATCACTGTTCGTTCGACCCGGTAGAGGTCTTGCTCATCGAGCACCTCCCCAGACTTCGCCTTGGATACGAGCTGTGCCATATACGGCGAATCACGATCCGCCAGCGTTGCTCGATGCCCCAGTTCCGACATTGCGAGGACGCTACTCGCGATGGTCGCGTTGCGAGATCTTCTGACCTCCAGGGCGAGATAGACTAGCGTGGTAACGACGGCAATCGCGCCGAAGAACTCCCCGAAATTTCCCAGTAGCTGAGCCACCGACATAAGGTCCATAAGCCTCTCCTCCACAGTAATGCGAGAAGGCTATCGCATATTCCCAAATTGGGTGAAGGTCCGGTAAGGGCACACTCCGGCCTGTCACTGCGCCACGATGAACCGTCCGCTATGTAGAATCGTCAGGCTTCGAGGAAGCAGCCGTTCGGGAACTAATCGTGACCGGCTCGACCCGGCCAAGAGCGGATTCTGGCAAGTTGAGGTTCTACTTCCGCTAACGCTGATAGTCTCTTTTGCATGTCGATACTAGGTTCAACCGTGTCTGATAGCGGCTACACTTGGCTTTCTGAGTAAGAAAATAGTTCCTTCTATCGCTAGTGTCGTAGTTTCGATGTATCGATCAATCCTGCTTCCATCGATCGCCGCGCTAAGCCTACTTGGCTTTGTGGCTCACACACATGCCGATCATCCCACGATCGCCTTAGGTTCGGAGGCAGCAGGTCCAATTGGCACGATTCCAACGGTTCCGTTACCCGCTGGCAACTGGAGCGCTGGATTCCGGACGGAAAACGTGAATTTTGATCGGTTTAGCGACGGGGAACTGGCAGGTTCTGCGGCGGCAGGTGAAGAGGACGTTCACAGTGTTGATCAGCTCGTCAACGCGTCGGTGTCGGTTGCCTATGGCGTTACAGATGACCTGACCCTTAGCGCACGTTTGCCGTACGTGGATCGTCAAGATATTCGTGAGGGCGAGATCGAAGATGGTGAACCGGAAACGCATGATCATGGTGATTCCAATGGTATGGGTGATCTTTCCCTTCTCGCGCAATATCGGTTTTTTGCGAGTCAGGGAGTCAGTGCCTCCGTCATTGGTGGTGTTAAGGCACCGACGGGCAAGACCGACGTCAAGGATGGTGGAGAGAAGCTAGAAACCGAGTTTCAGCCTGGCACCGGATCCTGGGATTGGCTGTTTGGTGCGTCTGCCAGTGCCAATTCCGGTCGGATTGGATTTCATGGAAATGTCCTCTATCACCTGACGACCGAGTGTTGTCAGAATACCGAGATCGGGGATGCCGTATTCTACAACCTCGGATTTGTCTACGGCCTGTCCAGCGATGACGGAGAAGCGCACCAGAAACACGGTCATTCCCACCTGAAGTGGGACCTAATGCTGGAACTCAACGGCGAGTACCGGGAAAAAAACAAAATAGGTGGGCGGAAAGAAGACAACTCCGGCGGTGACGTGATCTTTCTGTCACCGGGCATACGCGTATCATCGCCAGGCGAATGGAGCCTGTTTCTATCCCTCGCCAAATCTATCTACGATGATTTCAATGGCAGGCAGACGGACGTTGACTATCGATTGGTTGGCGGAGTCGGGTTCGCCTTTTGATTGTTGCCCATACTTCTAAAGGTGCTTCGGAGTCGTGCAGGCTTTTGGGAAGTGAGTAACTAAACCTATCTGATATCGGAAAAACTGGGACTCAAAAAAAGCGGTGGTGGACGCTGGGCGCAAGCAGTTCTGTCGAGGCTCGATCAGTCAGCCAGGCGAATGTCTCCTTCGGGCACATCTGCGACCCTCATTCAGCGAGCGTGAACGTCCGCTCTCTTCGTTTCCTCGAAACTACATTGGGTGTTCCGGAAAGCCGGCATCCCCCTAGAGCGTTCTCGTGGGGCTCGGTTCGGCCACTTGCAGTCATTCCCGACGCAATCGCCCCGTATAGCAAACACCAAGATGGTCCCACCTCGGAATCATGTCGGCGCTCAGTGTCAGCAAAGCGAGTCGTTAGCCGGTCGTATCCGTTTGTTCAATTGACGCGACATATACGGGAAAACTCTCTTCCTTTCCCTTCAGGTCCAAGGACGTATTGCGCATGTTCGTCACGTCGATGCTCGATTCGTCTGCTGCCGTCGAACTTACGACAACCTCGCCCGCTGCTGCCGCGGACGCGAGTCGAGCCGTTGTGTTAACAGCGTCGCCTATCGCCGTAAAATCGGTAAAGTTCTGTTCGGAACCCACGGACCCAATGTATGCCGTGCCTGTGTGCACGCCGACCCCGACGGGCACCCATGGTTGGCCGCCTTGACCATGCCCGGTCGCTTCAAGCAGCTCGACTGCGGCGCGATATGCCACTGCGGGGTGGTCTTCACCAACAAACCCGGGCAGAAACAGCCCAATGGCTTCATCGCCAACCAATTGATCGATAATCGCCCCATGGTGTACGAATGCCCCGGTTGCGCTCTCGTAAAACCGGTTGATCAAACTGACGTAATCCGCCGATGACAAGGTCTCGGCCAGTCTTGTCGATCCTCGGATGTCGGCGAACAAGAGCGTTAGTTCCACGTCCGCTCCGCCGGGCCCCTTCTTTCTCAGCCAGTCCCCACAGAAGCGACAGATGCTGGGGTTCCGAGGCCACGGATCTTTCATCATGAGTTTCAGCGGCCACTTTAGTGGCCCGTTGAACGGAGCGTAGCAAAGCGCGCAACGAGGAGGAGAAGGCAGCGTCCGAAACATCGCCTGACCGAACTTCAAAAGAAGCTCGTCCCCGTTGAGGAAGCGCGCCCAATCTCGGTTCACTTCACGCTTGTCAACCATGCTCGGTCTCCCAACACAGTGTCTCGCAGCGCTGAACTGTCGGCGCATCTATTACAACTGCTGGATGTGCGCGACGTCTAACCCCACAAAGACCCTCCCTATTGCTAAAATTACATCAACCCTGGTGTTGGGTCTACGCGAACGGCGGGTATGGGCAACCAAGCCGCCGGTCAATTCAACCTACGTAGCGGGCTGGTGTGGCGGGTGTTCAGTCCGCGAGCCGGCGCAACGCGTTGAAAAATCGCTCGCGTAGTGCGTGGGCATCGGGACTTTGGCCGGGTAGCGAGCACCACCTGATCGCAAGTTCCAGCGGTTCTTCCGAATCACGCTGGCCGGTCATGCCTCTGTTCAGCCGCTCCACCTGAAGCTCGAGACGTCGTTGTTTATCCGTTCCCGGCGATTCGATACCGGCGGCGATTTCAACCTCGATTGCCATGCTCTGCCGGCGACCCTCATCATCGGGAGCGGAGTCAGGTGCGTCGCTGCTGATCTGGTCGAGTCGTTGCGTCACATCGTCGGTCAATTTCAGGGCGAAGCGCTCCATGTCGGGCAACTCCACGGTCTCACCCGCGAGACTGCGCTGCTCGAGCTCGCTCAACGTCGCGTCGAGCGATTTCCAACGATCCAACTCCGCGTATATCGCGTGCTGGGCCGCGTCGCGCAGCAGTGCCCGATATGACCGCTCGAGCTCCTCGAATCGGCGACGCAGGACGTTCGCCTTGTCACGAGGCAATTCGCCCAGCTGATGAAAGCGCCGCACGAATTCACGCAGCGTCTCTGCTTGAACGGTGTCCGGCGCACAGCCGTCGATATGCGCCTGAAACTCGTCGCATAGTTCGGCACCTGCTCCGGCTTCGGCATCCAGCGACTGGCGGTGGGAATCACGCTCCTCGTCTCGACGTTCGAACACCGCGTCACACGCTTTCCGGAACGATTTCCACAGTCGTTGATCGACCCGCCGCGGAGTGATCCCCACATCGCGCCAGCGCCGCTGCAGTGACTTGATGGTATTGGTCGCCTCCTGGATGGGCGTTTCGGAACTGGTGGCCGCCTCCGCCGCAGCAATCAGTTCTTCCTTGCGGGTGATGTTGCGATCCCACTCGGTTTTGATGTGCTCGTGCAGTTGGTCGGTCAGCTGATCGAATCGCGTCTTCAGCTTCCGCCCCGGGGCGCGGTCGACCGGGTGAAAGCGGTGCCATTCGTCGCGCGCCGTTCTCAGAATTTGCTCGGCCCCTTTCCAATCCGCATGGCTCCAATCCGCAGCGTCGAGGTACTGTTGCAGCGCGTCACAGATTCCCTGGCGCTGCGTCAGATTGTGTTCGCGTTGCGCTGCTTGCTCCTGATAGAACACACGGCACGGTTCGAATGCCTGCTCCGCTGCAGTGTTGAATCGATCGTAGACATGCCGGTCATGACGGGTGGCCACCGGTCCAAGCGCGTTCCAGCTGGCCCGCAGCGCCTTGATCCGATCGGCTTGAATCGCGGGCTCGAGCCCGCTGTCGATCAGTGCCTCCATCTCGCTGAGCAATGCTTCCCGCTTCGGGCTGGTTGCGAAGGTTCGCCAGTCCTTGAGTTCCTGCAGGCGATTTTCCAGTGGTTGCGCCTGCTGACGAAGGCTGCGGGATTTCTCGTCCGGGAGACTCTTCAGGGCGCTGCGCAACTCGGAGTCGCATGTCAGTGCGGCGTCCAGATTGCCGGCTTCAATCCGCTGTTCCAGCGCCACGATCAGTTCGCTCGCGGCGGTGGCCAGGGTTCGGGCACGCTCGTTGGCCTGCTCGTCGAAGGCGCGGAAGGCAACCAACCGAAGCCGGGCATTCTGGAGCACGTCAGGTTCAGGCAGGCCATCGGGCCAGTTGATGCGTCGCAGTTCGCCCTCCAGCGTCGCTGCGAACTTTGCCCCCTTGCGTTGCGAACGCCAGATCGCGGCGGGGTCCGAGATATTCGGGGCGCCACCGGAAGGCAGCGAATCGAACAATCGATGTAACTCGGCTGCGCGGCTCGACAGACGGTCCAGCAGCTCGAACAGTTCGGTGAAGGCGTGGACTCGCTGATGGTATTGCTCGGCGACATCGTCCGGCGGCGGCTTGTGATCGGACGCGCTCGACCAGCGTTCGCTGATATCGGTGTAGCGTTTATGCAGGCTCGCGGCGCTGTCGAGAATGTCCATCTCGCCGGAATGCAAATGCGCGTCGAGCTCGACCAGTTCTGCGAGGAGACTCGAGAAGTCCGCGGTGGGTGCCGGTGGAACTTTCGGCAGTTCGACCGCATGTTGATCCGCATGTCGCTGGGCGCGCACAAGCGCGTCATCGAAGTTCTGCTGGAGCGCTGCATTCGCCTGGACATCGACCTTGGCGACGCGCAAGTTCGTGGTCAGATCTTCCAGACGGTCGAAGTTCGTTTTCCAGGAATGCGCCAGGCCGCCGAGTCTCGACGCCGAGGGTGCCTCGATCGTGGCAGCCTGGCGGATGCTTTCGAGAATTTCCGACGCTCGCCGCAGCGCCTTTGCATGATGCCCCTGGTCGTGACGAATGGCATCCAGGCGGGTCCGGGCGAGCCGATGGACGGTTTTGTCGCGTGAGCGGGTGCGTCGCTCCAGCTCGGCGAGACTGGTTTCGTCCATCAGTCGTCTCGCGAGCGAAAGACGTACTTTCGCGTGACGCGCTTCGATCGCCAGGTCGATCAGATCCGTTGCGGCTTCGATCGTCTCCAGGAGCACGTCGACTTCCGCCGGGTCGGTTGCGGCCCTGATCCGGGCACGTCGGACCTCGGGCACTTCGAGCAGGGCGGGTGTTTCCGCGGAAAGCTCGGCGAGGCGCTCGACGGCCGTGCCGGAAATACTATCGTCGGCGTCGTGCAGGAGCTTCTTGAGGCGTTCGAGGTTGCCCAGCCGCCGGATGGCTGTGCAGCGCACCGGAGGGTGTGGATCGAGCTCAGCGATCCTGGCGAGATCGTCTTGAAAACGTTCGCATTCAGCGTCGCTGAGTTCGTCGATTACCGAGCGCCGGACGAGCGGGTCGTCTGCTTCGAGCCGGGCGCGCTTTCCGAACAGCTTTGACAACATGACATCACCGCGGGCTTTGGGGCCCGAAGGTGCGGGCCGTTACAACTTGGCGTGCGATCCATCGCATAGCGGCGCACCACCCGTGTGTTTACACCCGCAGAAGTATAACGTCTTGGACGCTTCTGCTTCATAACTCACGGGCGTGAACTCCGTATCCTGATGTGAGCCGTCACAGAACGGCTGGTTCGCGCTTTTGCCGCAGGCACACCAGAAGTACTTCTTACCGCCTTCCACGTCCACGGGAAAAGGCGCTTTCTGTGCAATCGTCGGTTCGGTCATTGATCGTCTCCGCTGTAGAGTTGCTGAAAGGTCATTCGAATTCGCGTTCGTCCCACCAAGGGAAGAACTCAGGCATGTCGGTGGACACCTTACCGGGGAACACGGCGGGACGTTTTTCGAGGAACGATTCGACGCCTTCCCTGGCATCGGCGGACCGACCCAGGTAGTAAATGCCGCGTGAGTCGATCTTGTGTGCTTCCATCGGATGATCCGCGCCCAGCATCTTCCACATCATCTGCCGGATCATGGCCACGGACACGGCGGAGGTCTGGGCCGCAATGTCGTCCGCGAGGGCGCGCGCCACCCCAAGCAGATCATCCTTCGGATGGATGCTGCGCACCAACCCGCCCGCAAGGGCTTCCGCGGCATCGAACACGCGTCCTGTGTAGGTCCATTCCAGCGCCTGACTGATGCCGACTACGCGCGGCAGAAAGTAGCTGGAGCAAGCTTCCGGGACGATGCCGCGGCGTGCGAACACGAACCCGAAGCGCGCAACGTCGGCGGCCAGACGGATGTCCATGGGCAGGGTCATTGTCACCCCGATGCCGACGGCCGGGCCATTTACGGCCGCAATGATCGGTTTCCTGCACTCGAAGATGCGTAGCGTGAGCAGACCGCCGCCGTCGCGATCCAGCCCATCCGGGCGGTCATCGCGCGCTTCGGCGTCGAACGTATCGCCGCCGGACGACAGGTCCGCGCCGGCGCAGAAACCGCGCCCGGCGCCCGTGACGATGATCGCACGTACATCGTCGTCCGCATCCGCTCGATCCAGAGCATCGATCATTTCGGCCATCATCGTGCGGGTGAATGCGTTCAATTTTTCGGGCCGATTCAGGGTGATTGTCAGCACGCCGCCGCTAACGTCGTAGAGTATTTCTTCGTAGCTCATGGTCGACGGAGTCTCCGTTGCCTTCTCGATGAATCGCATCTTGTACACTTGGGGCAAGGGTGATGCAATGCGCCGCGCGATTGGCTTGGGGGACTTGATCGAACATGAACCTGGGACTGAATGACGCCGAACTGGCGTTTCAGACCGACGTACGGGCGTTCATCGATGCGCATTGGCTCGAGGCAGTCAGGACGGCTGGCGGCGCGACGACTCGATCCCCGGCGCAACGCAGCGCTGCCGAACAACCTCCCCGGCAGCGCAGCGCGGCCGAACAAAATTGGTACGACGCGTTGTGCGCACGTGGCTGGTCTGTGCCGAACTGGCCCCTCGAGCATGGCGGCACCGGTTGGACACCCACTCAGCACTACGTCTGGGACCGCGAAACGACTCGCGCGGAGTGCCCGCAGATGAGTGCCTTCGGCGCGCGAATGCTCGCACCTGTGATCTACACCTGGGGCAGTCCCGAACAACAGGCGAAGTTTCTAGCGCCCATCCGCGAGGCCCGTGTGCAGTGGTGTCAGGGCTATTCGGAGCCCGGTGCGGGTTCGGACCTTGCGTCGCTGCAGACGCGCGCGGTGCGCGATGGGGATCATTACGTCGTCAACGGGGCGAAAACCTGGACCAGCGAGGCGCACGTTGCGCAGTGGATGTTCTGCCTGGTGCGCACGGATACGCGAACCGAGCGACGCCAACAGGGCATCAGTTTCCTGCTCATCGACATGACGTCCGCCGGCATCGAGGTGCATCCGATTCTGCTGTTGGGCGCCCAGCATTCAGTGAATTCGGTGACTCTCACCGACGTGCGGGTGCCCGTTGCGAATCTCATAGGTGAAGAGAACCGCGGTTGGACGTACGCCAAAGGGCTTCTGACCCACGAGCGCACCGGTATTGCCGGCGTTGCCGCGTCGCAGCTTCGCCTGGGGAAACTCAAACGGTTGGCCGCGAGTGAGTCCGACGGTGCCCTGGCTGAGGATGCGGTGTTTCAGCGCAAACTCCAGGAAGTCGAGATCGAACTGCTGGCCCTGGAAATAACGGAGCTGCGCACGCTCGCAACGGTGCAGGAAGGTGGTGCGCCCGGGCCGGAGTCTTCGATACTCAAAATCAAAGGCACTGAGCTGCAGCAGCGGATAGCGGACCTGCAAATGGAGGCGCTGGGATACTACGGATTGCCCTATCCGGACGATCTGTTGCTGGATAACGAAGGGCCGGTGGGACCAGACGGCGCCTTCGACACGGTGCGGAGTATGCTGTACGGCCGGGCCGCATCGATATTCGGCGGCTCGAACGAGATTCAGAAGAACATCATCGCCAAGGCGGTGCTCGGATTGGGGACTAGTTGATGGATTTTTCGTTTTCCGATGAACAGAGCATGCTGAAGGACAGCGTCGAGCGGTTCATCCAGAATGATTACGGCTTCGAAGATCGGCAGAAGGTGGCCGCGCTGGAGGCGGGCTTCAGCGCAGAGAACTGGAAGACCTTTGCAGAACTCGGCTGGCTCGGTGTGCCATTTGCCGAGGCCGACGGTGGGTTCGGGGGTGGTGCGGTCGATACGATGCTGCTCGCCGAACAGTTCGGCAGGGGGTTGGTGGTTGAACCCTACGTGCCGACGGTTCTGCTGGCAGGTGGCTTCCTGAAGGTTGCCGGATCGGCTGAGCAGAAACAGAAGTACCTGACGGGGATCATCGACGGCAGCGTTCAGGGCGCCTTCGCCTTCGCCGAACCCCAGGGCCGGTTCAACTTCGCTGACCTGACCACCACCGCCGAGGCCACCGGCGACGGCTACACATTGAACGGTTACAAGGCCGTGGTGATCAACGGTCCCGCCGCCGACCTGCTGGTGATCTCGGCGCGCACCTCCGGCGAGCAGCGGGATGCCGATGGGGTTTCGCTGTTCCTGGTCGACGCCAGCGCAGACGGCGTCAGCCGGAGGGACTACCCCACGGTGGATGCCCTGAGAGCCTCGGAGATCACTCTGGAAAATGTCGAGCTGGGCGCCGATGCCTTGCTCGGAGAGCTTGGTGGCGGTCTGCCGATCATCGACGAAGTGGTCGATGGCGCAATACTCGCCATCGGCGCGGAAGCGGTGGGTTCGATGGAGGTGTTGTACAAGGACACCGTGGAGTACTGCAAAACCCGTGAGCAGTTCGGGCAGCCCATCGGTAAGTTCCAGGTGCTGCAACACCGCATGGTAGACATGTTCATGGAGTACGAACAGGCGAAGTCGCTGATGTACATGGCGGCGATGCGCCTGGACGAAGGTTACGGCGATCAGGCCGCAAAAGCCGTTTCGGCGTTCAAGGTTCAGGTGGGTAAGTCGGGGCGTTTTGTCGGCCAGAACGCGGTGCAGTTGCACGGCGGGATGGGCATGACCGAGGAACTCAACATCGGTCACTACTTCAAGCGACTCACCATGATCGACACGATGTTCGGCAACGTGGATCATCACCTGAAGCGTTTCGGAAGCCTGTGACGTCATGAGCCGTTGGGATCGAGGAGAGAGCGAGTCGAGCGTTCCGGATTGGTTCTGGGAGGCGGTGGAAACACCGGCCACCGAGCACCGGGTGGAGGTCGATGAGTGCGACGTGGTCTATCGTCGCTGGGGTACCGCCGGAAAACCCGCACTGTTGCTGATTCATGGGATGTACGCACATTCCCACTGGTGGGATTTCATTGCTCCCCAATTGACGGACCGATACGACGTCGCCGCCCTGGACCTCACCGGCATGGGCGATTCCGACTATCGCTATGCCTACGACGCGGACACCTTCGCCCAGGAGATCGTGGCGGTCTGCGACGCATGCGAATTCGACAACAAAGTCGTGGTTGCGGCTCACAGCTTTGGCGGCAACATGGCGGTCAAGGCCGCGAACCTGTATCCGGATCGGTTCGGCGCACTGATCTTGCTGGACTCGGGCATCCGCGATCCGGACGAGCCGATTCCCCAGCTTCCGCCGATGGGCGGGCGGCCCAAGCTCTACCCGGATAAGGCGACCGCCCAGGCGAGATTCCGATTACAGCCGCCCCAGCCGTGCGAGAACGCCTATGTTCTAGAGTACATCGCGCGCAACTCGGTATTGCCGGCCGACGGGGGTTATGCGTGGAAGTTCGACGACGATCTGCCGGCCACCATGAAGGGCGGGGAGCGCTATCCCGAGGATTACGCGGCCTTGAGCCTTCCGCTGGGCGTAATCTACGGCGCCGACAGCGAGCTGTTCAGTGAGCAGACGCTGGCCTACATGCGTGGGTTGATCTCGCAGGAATTCCCGGCTGTGGCGCTCGCGGACGCTCAACACCACCTGTTTCTCGACCAGCCGCTGGCTTTCGTCGCAGCGCTGCGCGACATGCTCGAAACTCTGAGCTGATGTTCAGCGGCATTTCCAACGTTCGGATCTTCGTCGACGATTGGCGCGAGGGCATTGCCTTCTATCGCGACGTAGTTGGCCTGCCGCTGGCGTTTGTCAGTGAGACCCCACCCTATGCCGGATTCATGGCGGGGTCGGTTACCTTGATGCTGGAACCCGGCGGTGACGAGCATGGGGCCCTGGTAGGGCGATTCACCGGCATCTCCCTCGCAACCGAAGACATCGCTGCAGAGTATCAGCGGCTTGTCGATGGCGGAGTCGAGTTTCTACATGCGCCGGAGAAGCAAGCCTGGGGCGCCCTGCTGACCCACTTCAAAGACCCCTCCGGAAACATCATCACGGTCGTCGAATACCGAACGTCAGTGACTTAGCGCCACGAATGCCGAACGAGGCCACCGCCCCAGAGCGTCTCAAAGAGCAGCACGACGCAGAATCCAGAGACTGGACCCAGTAAAAAGTCAATCCCAGGACAAAGCACCTCCAGTCTGGTACTCGGTAACGCGGGTTTCGAAGAAGTTTTTCTCTTTCTTCAGGTCCATGATCTCCGACATCCAGGGGAACGGATTCTTCACCCCGGGGAATTGCTCGGCTAAGCCGATCTGTGCCAGGCGCCGGTTGGCGATGAATTTCAGATACTCGGCCATCATGTTGGCGTTCATCCCCAACACGCCGCGTGGCATGGTGTCGCGAGCGTAGGCGATTTCGAGCTCCGTTCCTTCGAGGATCATCTGCGTGGCAAGATCCTGCATCGCTTCATCCCACAATACCGGGTTCTCGAGCTTGATCTGATTGATCACGTCGATTCCGAAGTTCACGTGCATGGATTCGTCGCGCAGGATGTACTGAAACTGCTCCGAAGTGCCGGTCATTTTGTTGCGCCGACCCATGGAGAGGATCTGCGTGAATCCGCAGTAAAAGAACACGCCTTCCAGCACGCAGTAGTAGGCGATCAGGTTCTTCAGCAGGGTTCGATCGGCTGCGCGCGTGCCGGTGGTGAACGTCGGATCCGATAGTTCGCGAGTGTATTTCAAAGCCCAGGAGGCTTTGCGTGCCACGGACGGTACCTCGTGGTACATGTTGAAGATTTCGCCTTCGTCCATGCCGAGTGATTCGATCACGTACTGATAGGCATGGGTGTGTATCGCTTCTTCAAATGCTTGACGCAATATGTATTGGCGGCATTCCGGATTGGTAATCAGTCGGTAGATCGCCAGCGCCAGATTGTTCGCCACCAGGGAGTCGGCCGTGGAAAAGAAACCGAGGTTGCGCTTGACGATCAAACGCTCGTCTTCGCTCAAGCCCTCTTCGGTCTTCCACAGCGCGATGTCCGCGGTCATGTTGACTTCCTGCGGCATCCAGTGATTTGCGCAACCGTCGAGGTATTTCTGCCAGGCCCAGTCGTACTTGAACGGCACCAGTTGGTTGAGATCCGCGCGACAGTTGATCATCTGTTTCTGATCCACCGTCACGCGACCGGTTGCGTCATCCCCAAACTCGGCACCTGGATCCAAAGCGGCAATCGCCGCCTGGGCACGCTCGTGGCTCGTGCCGGCGTCGACCTCGGTTGGCAGTTCGCTCGGCAATACCACCTCACGCACTTCCAGCGTCACTGCATCCGTCACCTCGACCTCATGCTGCTCGACCTGCGGCGCTGGCGGCGTCGGTGGTTCGAAGGCGGATACCTCGGTTTCGAGCGGCGGCGGGAGTGGCATCGGAGCTGCCTGAGCTGCATCGTCGTAGTCGTCCCAGTTCAACATTTCAAAGCTTCCTCGATGAGTCCGGTTTACTGACAGGCTTCGCAATCGGGTTCGTCGATGGAGCATGCCAGGGGCACAGCGGCTCCATCTCCGCTGACGATGTCGTCGATGCCCGGCAGCGAACTGGCGGCATCTGCTGCCGTCTGCATTGGCGCGTTGCCGGTCACCGCTTCGACGGCATTCAGGCTGCCGCGATCGATGGTCGACTTCTCAGTGCTGGTCGCGCTTAGTGCGCGCAGGTAGTAGGTGGTTTTCAGACCACGCAACCACGCCATGCGATAGGTGATGTCGAGCTTCTTGCCGGATGCCCCGGCAATGTAGAGGTTCAGCGACTGTGCCTGGTCGAGCCACTTCTGACGGCGGCTGGCCGCGTCGACCAGCCAGCGCGGTTCGACCTCGAACGCAGTGGCATAGAGTTGCTTCAATTCCTCGGGTACCCGGTCGATCGCGCTGAGGCTGCCATCGTAGTATTTGAGGTCGTTGATCATGACCTTGTCCCAAAGGCCCAGTGCTTTGAGGTCGTGGACCATGTAAGGGTTTACCACCGTGAATTCACCCGACAGGTTCGACTTGACGTACAGGTTTTGATACGTCGGCTCAATCGACTGCGAAACGCCGGTGATGTTCGCGATGGTTGCGGTCGGTGCGATTGCCATGACGTTGGAGTTGCGCATGCCGTCTGCTTTCACTTTGCCGCGCAGCGCGTCCCAGTCGAGGCGGGTGCTGAAGTCGCAGTCCAGAAACTCCGTGCCGCGCGAATCCTGCAGCGCCGCCAGTGAGTCGATGGGCATGATTCCGCGGCTCCACAACGAGCCCTCGAAGCTGGTATAGCTGCCGCGTTCCCGGGCGAGATCGCTCGACGCCTCGATGGCGTAGTAGCTCAAGGATTCCATCGAGCGATCGGCGAACTCCACCGCGGCATCCGAGCCGTAGCTGGTGCGCAGTTTGTACAGCGCGTCCTGAAATCCCATGATGCCGAGCCCAACGGGCCGGTGCCGCATGTTCGATGAGCGCGCCTGGGGCACCGAGTAGTAGTTGATGTCGATGACGTTGTCGAGCATGCGCAACGCGGTGCGCACGGTACGGCGCAGTTTTTTCGTGTCGAGCCCGTTCTCGTCGACGTGCCGGGCGAGGTTGACCGAGCCCAGGTTGCACACCGCGATTTCGTCGCGGGACGTGTTCAGCGTGATCTCGGTGCACAGGTTCGACGAGTGGATAACGCCCGTGTGCTGCTGAGGTGAACGGATATTGCAGCTATCCTTGAAGGTGATCCAGGGATGGCCGGTTTCGAACAGCATCGACAACATCTTGCGCCATAGATCCCGGGCCTTGATGCGTTTGAACAGTGGCAGCTCGCCGGCCTGGGTTTTGCGCTCGTACTCGCAATAGCGAATCTCGAACGGCTGCCCGTACAGATCGTGCAGGTCCGGTACTTCGTTCGGCGAGAACAACGTCCAGTGCTCGTCGTTGAACACCCTTTTCATGAACAGGTCGGGTACCCAGTTGGCGGTGTTCATGTCGTGGGTACGACGCCGGTCGTCGCCGGTGTTCTTGCGCAGCTCCAGGAACTCTTCGATGTCCAGATGCCAGGTTTCGAGGTACGAACAGACCGCCCCCTTGCGCTTGCCCCCCTGGTTCACCGCAACGGCGGTGTCATTGACCACTTTGAGAAATGGCACGACCCCCTGCGACTTGCCATTGGTTCCCTTGATGTACGCGCCCAGCGCTCGCACGGGAGTCCAGTCGTTGCCCAGGCCGCCGGCCCACTTCGAGAGCATGGCGTTGTCATGAATGGCGCCGTAGATCCCGTCCAGGTCGTCGGCGACGGTGGTCAGGAAACAGGAGGAGAGTTGCGAGCGCAGCGTCCCGGCGTTGAACAGGGTCGGCGTGGAACTCAAGTAGTCAAAGGACGACAGCAGGTTGTAGAACTCGATCGCGCGCGTCGTCGGTTGGTCTTCTTCCAGAGCCAGACCCATGGCAACGCGCATGAAGAATATCTGCGGCAGCTCGAAACGGGTGTCGTTACTGTGGATGAAATATCGGTCGTACAACGTCTGCAGTCCCAGGTAGTTGAATTGCAGGTCCCGTTCCGGTTGCAGTGCGTCTGCCAGCGCCTCGAGATCGAACTTGCGCAGTTCCGGTGAGACCAGTTCCAACTGGCTGCCGCGTTCGATGAATGCCTTGAGCGCCAGCGGATACACCGCATGCATCTGTGATTGCGTGGCGCGGTAGTCGTCGGGGGACGCGGACGGCGTCTGCACGCCCAGGAAGGTGAGCGCTTCGGTTCGCAACTGATCGAGCAGCAACCGGGCACTCACGTAGGTGTAATTCGGTTCTTCTTCCACCAGGGTGCGCGCGGAAATCAGCACCGATGTCGCGACGTCCGCCTCCGAGATACCGTCGTACATGTTCGCCAGCGCTTCGCGGATGATGCGTTGGTCCTCGACGTCGCTCAATCCTTCGCAGGCTTCCGATACCACCCGGGTCAACCGCTGCATGTCGAGCGGCGCACGGCTGCCGTTGCTGAGGGTCACCATCAGGTTGCCGGCGGACGCTGCCGGGGACGGCGCCTGTTCCTTCTCCTTCTCGGCGCGCAGGCGCGCGCGTTCGTCCCGATACAGGACGTAGTCGCGTGCAACTTTCTGCTCTCCGGAACGCATCAGGCACAACTCAACCTGATCCTGAATTTCTTCGATGTGCAAGGTTCCTCCGGAGGGCAACCGGCGTGCGAACGTTGCACTGACCTGGTCGACCAGGTTCGCAACCAGTTCGCGGATGCGCGACGACGCAGCCGCGGTTCCGCCTTCGACCGCAAGAAACGCCTTGGTCATGGCGATGGCTATCTTGCTGTCGTCGTAGGCAACGACGTGGCCGTTGCGCTTGATGACCTTCAACTGGCCGGGTGCGGTCGCTTTAAGTGCTGGCGAAGGTTCGAGTGTCTGGGATCCTGGATGGGAAGGTTGCGCCGAAGGATCGGCTGTGGGTTGACCGCCCGGCCGGGTGGTGTTGTCTGTCGACTCCGGTTGCATGCGCTGTTTATCTCCCCGGTTATGGTTGTTGTGGGAAACACAAGACCTTGTGGTTGGCCAGATTCCCCGTTCGTGCCGTCTGAGACCATTGATGCCTCGAACATGCGTGCCGCAAGTGTTGCTGAAACGCGCTGCGCCTCTCCCCGAACTCGGGCGCACTGCGCTACCGTTTTCTACGACCGTCTGCGGTCCATCGCAACATCGACGAACGCACCGTCAGACCCGACGCCCAAGCTCCCCTCCTGTGCCAGAGGGCGCGAGAGTGCACCGGAGTCCAGTCTGATTGCGCCTTATTGTTGTCGGAGCGTCGCTCTCCCGTACCCCAAGACCTGGGCATTTTGGGGTCAATTTGGACCCCTTAACCCCCATATGTTGGGTTTCATCGTGGAGGCATTCAACGATAGTCCGGCTATCAATCGAATGCAAGGTAAAGACAGTGGATAACCTGTGGGGTGAGCGTGTTTGTTTGGTGGGCTCGCGGTGGAAAGCCTGTGGAAAGCCGGTGGGAGGTCGGTTGAAAGTCGGTTTAAGGTCGGTTGAAGGGTGGTGCACAAACCGAGCAGGGGTCGTCGCCGGGTGCTGATCGATAGGTATGTAGGGGGCCGGTGTCCGGTAACTTCTTGCCGATTTCCCGACCACTATATATTGTGGTCATGAATCGGTCCGGAATTCGCATGAAATGAGCTATGTCATGGCGCTCGACCAGGGCACGTCCAGCTCGCGCGCGATCATCTTCGATGCGCAGGGTCAGGCGCTGACCACGATCCAGCATGAGTTCGATCAGCAGTTTCCCCACGACGGCTGGGTCGAACAGGATCCGGAGACACTCTGGCAGACCACCCTGGCAGCGGGACGCGATGCGCTGGCCGCCAGCGGGTTGCGTGCCGATCAGTTGCTGGGTATCGGCATCACCAACCAGCGCGAGACCACGCTGGTCTGGGATCGGGAGACCGGCGTGCCGGTGGCGAATGCGATCGGCTGGCAGGACCGCCGCACGTCAGCGCGCTGTGAAGAGATTCGTCGCGATGGCATGGCGGACCGAATCACTGAGAAGACCGGGCTGGTCATCGACCCCTATTTTTCCGGCACCAAGCTGGCCTGGATTCTGGACAACGTCGCCGGTGTGCGCGCCCGGGCGGACGCCGGGCAACTGCTGTTCGGGACGGTGGACTGCTTTTTGATCTGGCGTCTCAGCGGCGGTGCCGCGCATCGCACCGATGCCAGCAACGCGTCGCGCACCCAGTTGTTCAACCTCGCGCAGCAGTGCTGGGACACGGAGTTGCTCGAGTACTTCGCCATTCCCGAATCGATGCTGCCGGAAGTAATGGACAGCTGCGCTGACTTCGGACGGTGCGACGCCGAATGGTTCGGTGCCGCAATTCCCATCCTCGGCGTTGCGGGTGATCAGCAGGCCGCCTTGATCGGCCAGGGTTGCTTCGATGTCGGCATGAGCAAGAGCACCTATGGAACCGGCTGCTTTCTGATCAGCAATACCGGGCCCCTGCAGATCAAGTCGAACGAGGGGTTGCTGACGACGGTGGCTTACCGGTTGGCTGGAGAGACCTGCTACGCGCTGGAAGGCAGCATCTTCGTTGCCGGCGTTGCGGTGAAGTGGCTGCGTGATCAGCTCGGATTGATCGACGGCGCGGCAGACACCGAAGCCGCGGCGCGCCGTTGCAATGGCGACCCCGGTGGCGTGTACGCGGTGCCCGCTTTCACGGGTCTCGGAGCGCCTCACTGGAGTCCGGACGCGCGTGGCCTGATCTGTGGATTGACCTTGGACACCAGCGCAGATCAGCTGATCACCGCGTTTCTGGCAAGTGTGGCGTACCAGAGTGCGGACCTGCTGGATGCGTTCGCTCGCGATGGAGCCCGCGTCACCGACATGCGCGTCGACGGGGGCATGGTGGCGAACGATTGGTTGTGCCAGCACCTGGCCGATCTGTGTCAGATTTCGGTACAACGTCCCGCCAATACCGAGACGACCGCCCTGGGCGCGGCCATGCTCGCACTGCTGGGGGCCGGCGCCCTGTCTACCCTCGCGGCGGCTGGGTCTCTGTGGGAGTTGGATCGACGATTCGAACCGGAACTCGACGAGGCGGCCCGGGAGCGGCAGTTGAGAGGCTGGCACGTGGCGGTCTCGCGAACGCTGGGTCACGCGGTCGTCTGATTGGCCGGCTTCGCGTCCCGCCCCCAACCCACAGCTAACCCCCGGAACCCCAGGCGAGTTACAAAACTCTTACAAGGCGTCGGGCTGGGAATACATCAACCCGCGTCGTGCCCCTTAGAATGAGGTTCCTCTGGCTGCTTGTCGGCGGTGACGGCTGCATGACAGACATGCGTTACCCACAGATGCGACGCCTGCGCCGCACGTTCGCGATGGCCGCGGCGCTCGCCATCTATTACCTGTTCTGCTGGGGCAGCGTGCGATTCCAAGTGCTCGAGCAGACGCAGATGGGTGTCGTGCTGGTCGCGGCAGTTGGCTTGACCGGCTTGATTCTCATGGGCGGATCGTTCGCCGCGGATATCGGCCGGCGCGTAGACACCTCGACCCTTGGCCTTGCGCAAGGCGTCTGGGCAAATCTGGCCATCATCGCGACGGCCTTGCTGGTGACCGACGTGATGCGGGTGATGCTGCTGGTGACAACGCTGTTGAGCCTGCAATTCCTCGCCCTGCACCTGCGTCGCCAGCAGGTCCTGTGGGTCTCGTCCGCCGGCTGGATCACCTACAGTCTGGCGCTGGCCTGGCGCCTCAACTCGGGCGCCATCCACGACCCGCGCTTCGAGTTTCTGATCTGGATCGGCTATAGCTTCGCGCTCGGCGCGGCGGTGTTGATTTCGGGAGAGGTGGCCGAATTGCGCACCGCACTGACCCGACGGACACGGGAACTCGAAGACACGCTCGAACGTCTCCATGAGATCGCAATGCGTGATGACCTCACGGGGTTGTATAACCGTCGCCAGCTGATGGAGTACCTGCGCCGGCAGAAAGCACTGGCCGATCGCGGCGCCCTGGGGTTCACGCTTTGCTTCGTTGATCTCGACCACTTCAAACGAGTCAATGACAAGTTCGGCCATACCCGGGGCGACGAGGTGCTCAAGGAGTTTGCCGAGATTGCCATGAAGGTCGTGCGGGAAGAGGACTTCGTCGCGCGCATCGGCGGCGAAGAGTTCGTCATGGTGTTGATCAACGCATCGTTGGATGATGCGGAAATGGTGGCGAATCGACTTCGCCAGCAGACCCAGGTCATGACCATCGATCCGTCTGATCTGGGATTTTCGGTTACCGCATCGGTAGGCATTGCCACGTACGGCGGTGGCGAAGAAATCGAGCAATTGCTCAATCGTGCGGATGAGGCGATGTACGCAGCGAAGAATCAGGGCCGAAATCGTGTCATAGTCGCCGCCGAAAGTGAGACACCGGGCATACCTCGCGCTACTCGGCATGATCTGGTCTCTTGAATCGGGTACGCTCGCCGACATCTGTTCATGCTGAACTGATTGCACGTTTCCCGTAGGAAGCCGGAGTAGAAAGGACGTGGACCGGCGAAATTTCGCGCGACAACCAATTTCACTGGGCGCTCTGGTGCATCCGCAGCAGGGCCGCTCCTGGCTGTGCTCCATCCGCGACTTCTGCCAGGGTGGAATGCTGCTGGTCGGATCGGGCGGCAGTCGGTCGCTCGATGCGAGCGGCGCCAATGCCAGTTCCGGCGATCTCGTCAATCTGCACTTTTCCGTTCCGACCCAAGCCGGCGAACAGCATTTCCGTATGGAAGCGATTATCTGCCGGGTGCTCGACGGCGGAACGGGTATGGGCGTGCGCTTCGAGCAGCCACTCGACGGGTCCGTGTTCACGGTGCTCATGGAGTTCGCCGTCGCCTCCGGCATGGTCTCGCGCACTGCCGCGAAACTTGCGGCCGGTGAGGAAGTTGACGAACTCGACAACGGTGAGCTCGACGATGGTGGAGACGTTCCCGAGATTCTGCTGCGTGACAAACGGATCAGTCCGGAAGCCGCCGGCAAGGTCAAGGAGCAGTTGCGCCGCCTGGCCGGCCGAGCCGTAAATCGGATCAGCAAGGACTTTTTCGAGCACTGCGATCGAGACCTGTTGGTCAAGGCGCGCGACGCTGCCACCAACGCAATGCAGATGATGTACTTTGAGGGCCTCGACCAACTCGAGAAGCGGCGCGAAGAGATGCGCAATCGATTTGGTAGGGAGGTGGTCGACCAGATCGAACATATTTCGGACCTGGAAGTGGTGCTGGATAAGAGACGCCGTCGGGAATCAGGCAGCAATGCAAAACTCGAGCTGGTGGACACTGAAGACTTTGAAGATTGGCTTGCCGTGGCGGAGGTCATTACAAAGGCCGAAAACCGGCACGCGGATACCTTGCTTGAGATCCGCACGCGACTCGGGATGCTCGCCAAGCCCTGGGGTCACAAGGACGTGGTGCCTATCGGCCCTGCCGCCCTGGTTTGGGCATTCGACGATTCACTGATTGAACTCGACCTGCGCCGTCAGGTGAAGCAGGACGTGTATAAGATTTTCGAGGAGTCGCTCACCCCGGTTCTGGAAACGCTGTACGACGCGGTCACCGAGATGCTCGAGAGCAGCGAGGTTTTTCCGTCGCTCGAAGAAGTGCGTAGCGCCATGCAGAAGGCTGAAGTGCAACGCCGCAGGGCGTTTCAGACGTCGGCCGAAAACAACTACCAGGAACTCGAAGGTGCGGCGCGCGATGCGGCGATGGCGGCCGACGGAATCAACATGGCGCCGAAAGTTGATCAGAACCCGTTCGTCCCGCGCGATGCGGGCAACGCGGAGGTTTACAGGGCGGCGCGCGATCTGTTGAGCCTCGGACGCAAAGCCCGTCGGTCCAGTGGTGGGGTCGACGAGGTGAAGTTTGCCGCGGCCGATGCGCCACCGGAGCAGCGCTACGACGGCCGGGACATCATGGAGGCGCTCAGTCAGATCGAGACCGAAATGGGCGATGCGTCGGTGACCGACGTACGCGTCAAGCCGCGCCTGATCGAGGTTCTGAACGCGCAGCATGGCGACCGGAAGGCTTTCGGCGAGGAACTCTACGACACCCTCGATGTGATGGAGAACCTGGTCGATTCGATGGGCACCGACGACTTCCTCACGGAAGGAATCAGGGACTGGATCGGGCGTCTCGAGCTGACCCTGAACAAGCTGGCGACCAAGGAACCGGAATTTCTGGATCGACCCGCCGATGACGCGCATTCCGCCATCCAGATGCTGAACCAATTGGCACGCCTTGGTAATTCCAAGGACGTCCGGGTAGGTATCGACCGTGACGTGGGTTCCCGTGTCGACCAACTGATGGATCGCGTGGTCAAGGAGTACGACGCCAATCCGGAAATCTTTGAAGATGTTCTACAAGAACTGAACCCGCTCGTGGATCGTCAATCCAAGGCCTTCCGGGGCAATGTGGAGCGGACTGTTCGGGCCAGCGAGGGGCAACAGAAACTGGTCCGCGCACGCCGCGCCGTGGTGGGCGCGCTGAAAGAGCGGATCGAAGACAAACAGGTACCCAAGCTACTGCTCGACCTGCTCAATCCGGGCTGGCGCAATCTGATGGTGCATACCCACCTGCGCAACGGCATGGACAGCAACGAGTGGCGTGATGGCCTGGCTGTGATCGACCAGTTGCAGGCTCAGCTGAGTGGCGCTTCACAGCCTGGCAGCGATGACTATGTAGAGCCCGAGACCCTGCTCAAGCAGGTGGTGGAAGGCCTGAACAGCATCTCGTTCGAACCGGGCAAGCGCACGCCCCTGGTGATGAGCCTGTCGGATGCGTTGATCGGCGACACCGCGGGCGAGAAAGCAGAGGTCCAGTCGGTGCTCGTGGAAGAGGGCGCCGCGGAGGACGCGGTCGGTCTTGCCGGAATGTTACCCGACGCCGATCCGGAAATTGACAGCGACGACGAGCAGGAACGGAACAGCTGGGAGCATGCGCTGGATCGCGCCCGCCGTCTGAACGTCGGCGAGTGGCTTGCCATGTCCGACGAGGCGGGCAAGCCGTTGATACTCTCGGTGGCCTTCGTCGGTGAAGACTATGCCAACTTCGTGTTGGTGAACCGCAAGGGTGTGAAGGTCAGGGAACTCGAGCTGAAAGAGATGGCGGATGGGCTCCACGACGGCGGCATTACCCTGCTCGACGACTTCGACCTGCCGCTCATGGAGCGAGCCTCGCAACGCATGTTGCAGAACATGCACAACAAACTGACCTACCAGGCGAGCCATGATGAGCTGACCGATCTGAGCAATCGGCGAGAATTCGAACGTGCGTTATCAGACGCGATCAAGGCGAGCAGAGCCGACGGTGGGCAGCACATGTTGCTCTATCTCGATCTGGACCAGTTCAAGATCGTGAACAACACCAGCGGACATACCGCGGGTGACGAACTGCTGAAGATGGTAGGTAGCCGTCTGAGCGACGGCTTGGTCGACGCCGAAGCGTTGGTCGCCCGGCTGGGCGGAGACGAGTTTGGGGTGCTGGTAAAAGACATTGATTCGGAGGACGCGCGCGAGTTGGCGCAGCGCGTGCTGGGCCTCGTCCGCGAGCAACGTTTCGACTGGGAAGACAAACACTACTCGTTGTCCGCGAGTCTTGGTCTGGTATTCATCGATGAGGGTACCGCGGACACCGATGCGGCCATGCGTTGCGCCGATGAGGCGTGTTATGCCGCCAAAGATGCTGGTCGTAACCGGATCCAGGAGTATGAGCTCAGCGACTCACGCATGATGCGTCGCCACGGCGTCATGGAATGGGTGACCCAGCTGGACCAGGCTGTCGAGGATGACCGCCTGGTGTTGAACTGTCAGCGGATCGCGCCGGTGCAAAACGGCGGATCCAACTATGCGACCTCGCATTACGAAATCCTGCTGACCATGGAAGACGACCTGGGCGATATCATGCCGCCGAGTGAGTTCATCCTTGCGGCGGAAACCTACAACCGAGTGACGGTGATCGATCGCTGGGTGATCGAACACGTGTTGCGCTGGATGGCGGAACATCGTGAGGATCTCGATTCGTTCGGCGGCTTTGCCATCAACGTGTCCGGGCACTCGATCAACGATGAGACCTTTCCGGACTTCGTGCTGGAACAGTTCTCCAAGACCCAGGCCCCGACCGGCAAAATCTGCTTCGAGATCACCGAAACGGCGGCGATCGGCAACCTGGACAACGCACGCGATTTCATGAATCGGATGAAGATTATCGGCTGTCGGTTCTCACTCGACGATTTCGGCACCGGCCTGTCGTCATACTCCTACCTGCGCAACCTGCCCGTCGACTTCGTCAAGATCGACGGTGTGTTCGTCAAGGATCTGGCCAACAATCCGGGTGACTACGCGGTGGTTCGCTCGATCAACGAGATCGGTCACTACATGGGCAAGCAGACCATCGCCGAGTTCGTGGAGAACGACGAGATTCTCGCGCTGCTGAAGGAAATTGGCGTGGACTACGCGCAGGGTTACGGCATTGAGAAGCCGTGTCGGCTCGACGATCTGAAAATTGGTTGACTGTTTGCTGCGTTTCGAGTTGAACGCGGAGATTGTGCTGCTCTTTTAGACGCTCAAGGTCAGTGGTTTCGTTCCACATTCGTGGTGCTATGCCGGTGACGTGCGCTTTGATGTGTATTTGTGGCGCTATGCCGAGGGTTGTGGGGCGATCTAAGGATGGTCTGAATTAGTCACAATTTGTCCGTGGACATACCTGGGAGCACTCCAGGAACACCGCGCACCCGAGCGCGCTCCCACCGCCGATTGGCACCCCAAGTTGCTCCGGGCATCATGCGAGCTGTGCCGACCACGGCCCCCGGGAATCAATCGTTTCAAAGAGCAACACCCCTCGGTGCGACAGGTGCTGACCGAGGCATAGCGCCACGAATGTATATCAAAGGCACCAACCTGGAGCGTCTGGAAGAGCGGCACGAACCCTTCGTTCAACGAGACGTAGCAAGCAAGAGTTCCAGGAGCGCTTTTTGCGAGTGGAGCCGATTTCCGGCTTCCTGCCAGATCGCCGAGCGTGGATCGTCCATGATGGTTTCGCTGACTTCTTCACCGCGATGCGCGGGCAGGCAATGCATCAGCAACGCATCATCGCGCGCCAGGTCGAGCATCTTCTTGTCGACCTGGTAACCGCTGAAGGCTTCCCGGCGTCGTGCCTGGTCCTGCTCGTGGCCGATGGAGGACCACACATCGGTTACCACGAGATCGGCGCCGCGGACCGCTTCAGCGGGTGAGTCAGCCAGTCGTACGTTGTTGCTGCTGGCGACCAGCGCCGGATCAGGCTGGAATCCTTCGGGTGAAGCGATGCGTAGATTGAAGCCGAACTGGCGAGCGGCGTTGATGTACGAGTTGCACATGTTGTAGCCGTCGCCCAGAAATGCGACTTCGCGTCCGGCAATTTCGCCGCGCTGCTCGACGAATGTCTGGACGTCGGCGAGCAACTGGCATGGATGGAATCTCGAACTCATCGCGTTGATCACCGGAACGCTCGACGCGGCCGCGAATGCTTCGACATCGGCGTGCCTGATGGTACGGATCATGACCGCGTCGACCATGCCCGAAAGTACCCGTGCGGTATCTTCGATCGGCTCGCCACGGCCGAGTTGGGTATCGTCAGGGCTCAGGAAGATGGCGTGGCCGCCCAGTTGCTGCATACCGGCTTCGAAAGCCACCCGGGTTCGGGTCGAGGACAGCTGAAATATCATGGCCAGCGTTTTGTTCTTCAGCGGTTCGTACAGCACGCCTTCGCGGTGGAGCCGTTTCAGCTCGATGCCGCGGTCGATCATGCGGCCCAGTTCTTCCGGGCTGAAATCGAGCAGGCTCAGGAAGTGTCGGGTTTCACTCACGGTCATTCCAGGTTGACGACGAGTCCGGACACGCGCGCCACCAGGTCGTCTGCTTCCGCGTCACTCAGAATCAGCGGCGGCAGCAGCCGTATGACCTTATCCTGGGTGACGTTGATCAGCAGCCCTTCGTCGAGTGCCTTGGCGACCAGGCTGGTGCACGATACGTCCAGCTCGATACCCAGCATCAGACCTTGGCCGCGAATGTCCACCACCCGATTGTCGCCGGCCAGCGCCGCGCGGAAGCCGTCGAGCAGTCGGTTTCCCAGTTCAGCGGCGCGGTCGATCAGTTTGTCTTCCTCGAGGCTGTCCAGGACCGCCTCGGCTGCCGCGCACGCCAGCGGGTTGCCGCCGAAAGTCGAACCGTGATTGCCTGGCTGGAACACGTCCGCGGCGATTCCGCGCGCCAGACAGACCCCAATCGGTACGCCGTTGGCCAGGCCCTTCGCAGTGGTAACGACATCAGGCAGGATGTCGGTGTGCTGGTAGGCGAAGTACCGACCGGTGCGCCCGTTGCCGGATTGCACTTCATCCAGCATCAGCAGCCAGTCGTGCTCATCACAGATACGTCGCAACGCGCCGAGATATTCCGGATCCGGGATGACAATCCCGCCCTCGCCGAGGATCGGTTCGAGAAACACGGCCACGACCTCGGGATTGTTGTCGGCAATGGTTTGAATCGCGGCGACATCGTTGTAAGGCGCCCGAACGAAGCCGGACAGCAGCGGTTCGAAACCGGCATGAACCTTGCGGTTTCCGGTCGCGGTCAGGGTGCCCATGGTGCGGCCGTGGAACGCGTCGTCCATCACGATGATGGCAGGCACCTTGATATCACGCTGATGCCCCAGCAGGCGCGCGATCTTGATGGCCGCTTCGTTGGCTTCCGCGCCGGAATTGCCGAAGAACGCACGGTCCATGCCGGACAACGCGGTGAGCCGCGCAGCGAGTTCGGTTTGGCGGGGAATCTCGTAAAGATTGGAGGTGTGCAGCAGGCGCCCGGCCTGCTCCGTCAGTGCTCGAGTCACCCGCGGATGGGCATGGCCCAGGCCGCAGACCGCCAGCCCGGTGAGCGCATCGAAGTAGCGGTTGCCGTCGGTATCGAACAGATAGATACCCTCGCCGTGGCTGAATGACACAGGCAGCCGGGCGTAGGTGTTCATGAGATGGGACGGCGTTTGGTTCGGCTGATCGGTCATGTGTTTTTCGTGCCTAGAAACGACAAAAGGCAGCGCGCGCTGCCCGGAAAACCGCGTATGTTAGGCTAGCTGCCATGCCCACTTCAAGCATCGACGGCATCGAATTGTCGTTGTTTCAGAGTCGCGTGCAGGCCGTGTGCGACGAGATGGGGGTGGTGTTGAGACGCGCGGCATTCTCGCCGAACATCAAGGATCGGCTCGATTACTCCTGTGCGGTGTTTGATTCGCACGGCGGATTGTTTGGTCAGGCGGCGCACATTCCGGTGCACCTCGGTAGCATGGCATACGCCATGGCGGATATCGTCAGACAGTTCGACTGGCAAGCGGATGACCTGGTCCTGCTGAACGACCCGTACCTGGGTGGCACGCATCTTCCCGACGTGACGGCGATCAATCCGGTGTTCCACGCCGGTCGACACGCCGCAAGGCCCGCCGCAAGGCTCGTAGGTTTCGTCGCGTGTCGGGCGCATCATGCGGACATTGGCGCGGATCAACCCGGGTCGATGCCGGTTTCGACGTCCCTGGCGGACGAGGGTGTGGTGATCTCACCACTCCTCATGCGCCGGGGTGGAGAACTGACGGATGCGGCAAAGCGGCTGTTCGATCGGTTGTCCCCGGTTCGGCACGGTGGGGCCGAAAGCTATGATGCGGATGCCCGGCTTGGCGACTTCTTTGCCCAGTTCAGTGCGAACCACATCGGCGCCCGCCGGCTGGGCGCGCTGTGCGACCAATTGACGCGCCACGGTTTCGATGCGCGGGTCGATGCGCTGAATGCCTATGCAGAGCGGCTCGCACGCGCCGCGCTCGCCGTCATACCCGCGGGAAAGTATGAATTCAGTGATGTCATGGACGGGGACGGCTTCGGCCACGAAGACGTGGCGATACGAGCCTCGATAACCGTGGGCGACGGCGCGGTGGAGGTCGACTTTTCGGCCACAGACTCGCAGGTACCCGGCAACATCAATTGTCCGCTACCGGTAACCGCGGCAGCGGTGTTCTATGTCTTCCGTTGTTTGATGCCTGAGCATACGCCGGCTTGCGCGGGTGCCTTTGCCCCTATTCGAATTACCACCCGGCCTGGCAGTCTGGTCGATGCCCGGCCCGGCGCGGCGGTGGCTGCTGGCAATGTGGAGACCTCGATGCGCATCGTCGACGTGTTGCTCGGGGCGCTGGCTCAGGGGCTGCCGGGGCTGATCCCGGCGGCCAGTCAGGGCACGATGAACAATGTCGCCATGGGCAGCCGCGCGGCCGGCGCGCGCTGGGATTATTACGAAACACTCGCCGGCGGCACTGGCGCCTATGCGGCAGGCCCCGGGGTCGATGTCGTTCACTCGCACATGACCAACACGCTCAATACCCCGGTGGAGAGTCTCGAGACGCACTATCCGTTGCGGGTCCTGCGCTACGCGATCCGGCACGGCTCTGGCGGGTCCGGTATCCACCGAGGCGGCGACGGTCTGATTCGCGAGTTCGAGTTTCTGGAGCCGACCGAGGTGACCTTGCTGACCGAGCGGCGCCGGCACGGACCGTGGGGTCTGGCAGGCGGTGCTCCCGGGACACCGGGTCGCAACCTTCTGGACGACCGGGAACTGCCGGGCAAGGTCCACTTCCGCGCGGCCGCAGGTTCCCGTCTGCGCATCGAGACTCCCGGCGGTGGCGGTTACGGGTCGGCGGATTGAACCTCTGAGTCCAGCGCGGAGACAGCTGCTTCCATACGCGCGATACCGTTTTCCAGTGTGTCGCGTGGACACCCGAAATTGAAACGCATGTACCCGGGCCCGTGGAACTGATCCCCATCGGATAGCCCGATTCCGTGGGCTTCGAAGTGTCGCGGAACCGATTCCACAGGCAATGCGCGAACGTCGAGCCAGGCCAGGTAGGTGGCTTCGACATGGGTCATCGACACGCCGGGCAAGCGCGCGATGCGTGCTTCGAGCAGGTCGCGATTGCCGGCCAGGTAGCGGCGCAGGCTGGGGAGCCAATCCGAATGGTCCTGATAGGCGGCCTGGGCGGCGAGGTAGGCGAGCGGACCGATCCCCGGCACCAGGCCGGCGCGGGCTCTATTGAAGCTCCGTCGGAGCTCGGTGTCGGCAATCACGGCGAAGCCGCAGCCCAGCCCAGGCGTGTTGTAGCTCTTGGTGGGCGCCATGAGGGTAATAGTCTGTGCCTCGAGGTCCTTCGAGAGCGCCGCGATCGGGATGTGCCGCAGGTGTTCATCCAGCAGCAGGCCACAGTGAATCTCGTCGGCGCAGATCAGTATGTTCCGCCGCAGGCAGAAGTCGGCGAGCGCTTCGAGTTCTTCCAGGCGATAGCTGCGGCCGGTCGGGTTCTGCGGGTTGCAGAGCATGAACATGCGGGTGTCGTCGCTCGCAGCGGCCGCCATGGCGTCGAAGTCCATGACCCACTCGTTGCCTGCGAGGACCAGCGGAACTTCGATGCTGCGGCGCCCGCTGTGACGGGGCGCAGGCAGGAACGGATAGTAGACCGGCACGGTCATCATCACGGCATCGCCGGGGCTCCCGGCCACGCGGCAGGCGAGGTTGAAACCGGTAACCACACCGGGCAGCCACACCAGCCACTCGGGCGACACCTCCCAGTCGAAGCTGTTTTTCAGCCACGCCAGGACTGCATCGATCAGCTCGGCCGGGGGCATGGTGTAGCCCAGGACACCGTGGTCGATGCGTTGACGAAGCGCGTCGAGGATGAAATCGGGCGCTGCAAAATCCATATCGGCGACCCAGAAAGGCAGCACGTCGCTGTCGTATCTGTCCCATTTGGCGCTCGAGGTGGCGCTGCGGTCTATGACGCGGTCGAATTCGTGTCCGATGGCGGGGTCGGAACCCGCAGGGGTGGGAGCGGATCCCGCCTTATTGTCGTTATGCTCTTGGTGCATGTTGCCCTGTCAGATGGTTATTAGTCGATGGTTGGCGATTACAGTACAATGCTGCGTGCTAAACGAGGCGAGGTAAAGCCACGTGGATATTCTGGAAAGTATCAAGGAACAGGTCGAGAGTAACCCGATCATGCTGTACATGAAGGGTTCGCCCCAGGCCCCGCAGTGTGGTTTTTCGGCGCAGACGGTGCAGTGTCTCATGGCGTGCGGCGAACGGTTTGCCTACGTCGACATCCTCAGTCAGCCGGAAATCCGCGCCAACCTGCCGATCTACGGCAACTGGCCGACGTTTCCACAGCTCTATGTAAACGGTGAACTGGTCGGTGGATGTGACATCATCACGGAGCTGTTCGAATCCGGTGAGTTGGCGACGCTGATCAAGAGCGCCGTGCCGGAGGGCGTCGAAGACTGATTCACTCTGGGGGCCAGCCCCCGAGCCGCGTCCAGCGGTTGACAATTTCACAGAACAGCAGCGCGGCGCGTTCGGCATCGTAAAGAGCTGAATGCGCCTGTTCCTCGTCGAACGGTACCCCCGCCTGAGCACAGGCTCGGCTGAGCACGGTCTGACCATAGGCCACGGCCGCGATCGATGCGGTATCGAGGAACGTGAACGGATGGAACGGGTTGCGCTTCAGGTTGTTGCGCTCGCTGGCACTGCGTACGAATTGATGGTCGAAAGCAGCATTGTGGGCAACGATGACCGCGCGACTGCAGTGCGTGGACTTGATGGCCCGGCGCACCTCGGCGAAAAATTCCTGAACGCCGTTAGTTCGCTGATTGCCTTGCGTGCCGGATCGTACGGATCAATCCCGGTGAAACTCAGCGATGCAGGATCGATGTTCATGCCGGGTGACGGCTCGACGTGATAGTGCAGCTTTTTTCCCGGAAACAGCTGGTCTCCTTCGAACTCGAGCAGGACGCCCGCGAGTTCCAGAATTGCGTCGCGACTGGCGTCGAATCCGCCGGTTTCGATGTCGACTACCACAGGTAGGTAACCGCGAAAACGCTCGGCCATCTGAGATGTTGCAGACATCGATCCTCCCCTGAGGGGCCACCATAACATGCCGATACCGGGGGCCTCGCCGGGCCGGCGACCCCGATCCAGCCGCTTGTGGGGGCGCTGCCAGCGGGTAAACTACCGCCCCTTTTCGAAGCGGGAGTCGCGCGTGGCCGACAAGATTGTCCTTTCGTATTCCGGTGGTCTGGATACGTCCGTGATCTGCCGATGGCTGCAGGAAACCTACAACGCGGAGGTAATCACCTTTACCGCTGACATCGGCCAGGGTGAAGAGGTTGAGCCGGCCCGAGCCAAGGCGCGGTTGATGGGGGTAGAGCAGATCTTCATCGAGGATCTCACGGAAGAATTTGTTCGCGACTATGTGTTCCCCATGTTTCGGGGGAACACGCTCTATGAAGGCGAATACCTGCTGGGCACCAGCATCGCGAGGCCCCTCATTGTCAAACGCCTCGTTGAAATTGCCGGGCAGACGGGCGCCGTGGCGATCGCCCATGGAGCCACCGGCAAGGGCAACGACCAGGTTCGCTTCGAGCTTGGCGCCTACGCACTGAACCCGGACATTCGGGTCATCGCTCCCTGGCGGGAATGGGAGCTGACGTCACGCGTGGCGTTGCTGGACTTCTGCGAGAAGCATCAGATTCCTGTCGACTACCAGCGCGGCGACAAGTCACCGTATTCAATGGACGCCAATCTGCTGCACATCTCCTATGAAGGTGATCGACTGGAGGATCCGTGGCAGGAGCCCGAGGAAGACATGTGGCGCTGGACGGTGGCGCCGGAAAAGGCACCGGACGTGCCTCGTTACATCGAACTGGGATTCGAGGGAGGCGATCCCGTGTCGATCGATGGGCAGGCCCTCACGCCCGCGACATTGCTCGCCACGCTCAATACCCTCGGTGGCGAGCATGGCGTGGGGCGCGACGATATTGTCGAGAACCGCTACGTGGGGATGAAGTCCAGGGGCTGCTATGAAACGCCCGGTGGGACGATTCTTCTCAAGGCCCACAGAGCGATCGAATCGATCACTCTGGATCGCGAGGTGGGGCACCTCAAGGATGAACTCATGCCGCGCTATGCCAAGCTCATCTACAATGGTTACTGGTGGGCCCCGGAGCGGCTCATGTTGCAGGCGTCGATCGATCAATCTCAGCACTATGTCAACGGCGTGGTCCGTCTGAAGCTGTATAAAGGGCACGTGTCGGTGGTAGGCCGGATGTCCCCAAACGACAGTCTTTACGATGAGAACGTCGTCACATTTGAAGACGATGGGGGCGCGTATGATCAGGCCGACGCGACCGGATTCATCCGGTTGAACGCGCTACGCCTGAGGCTTGGCGCGGCGAAGGGACGCAAAGTGTCGGAGTGACAGATGGGCCAGTTTCAGGTCTTGTTCAGTGGGGAGGTCGTCGAGGGCGCGCAGGAAGCGCAGGTCCGGATGAACCTCTCACACAGATTTGGTCTCGATGATCGTAAAGTCGGGCAGCTGTTCAGTGGCCGGACGGTGGTCATCGAATCCGGTATGGAGATGGATCGAGCATACGTCCTGCAGAAGGAATTAATCGATCTCGGCGCGGTGGTCAGGGTGAAGGATCTCACCCCCGAAGCCGAGCGTGGACCCAAGATGGATGCGCGCGACTACAAGGGCGATGACGATCACCACGCGGATTACACCCTCAACGACATAACCGCTGCGCACATCGAGTGTCCGCGTTGCGGCCACTTGCAACTCGATACGCCCGCCTGCGCGCGATGCGGGATTGATATGGCGTCGGCGTCCACCCAGAAGCGCGAGGAGGATCGGCGAATCGAACGCCAGGTCCGCCAGTTGCACAACGATTCCGGCGGTCCCAGCGGCGCGGCCGGTGCCAGGCGCACTGCAAGTCGTTCGACCCGGTCGACTCGGCGCCCGGGGCAGCATAGCGCTGGTGGTGGGAGTCGAGGTCGCAAGGCGCCGCGCAGAGGCCTGCTGAGTCGTCTGGGATTCGGCAGAGGCTGAACCGCCCGCACGTATCCGCTACATTGAGGCACCTGGCTGCCTTGTAGATATCCATTCATGACCGAACCCCACGCTGCTGTCGATGCGAGTGCGCCTATCGGTGTGTTCGACTCCGGCGTTGGGGGGCTGACGGTCCTCAGGGCATTGCAGGCGCAGTTGCCGGCTGAACGGTTCGTTTACCTGGGCGACACGGCGCGCCTGCCGTACGGCACGAAGAGTCCACGCACGGTGCAGCGATACGCGGTGCAGGCGGCGGGACAGCTGGTAACGCGGGGGGTCAAGGCGTTGGTGGTCGCCTGCAACACCGCCTCGGCGGTTGCGCTGGTGGCCTTGCGCGAAGCCTATCAGCCACTACCGGTGTTCGGCGTGTTGGATCCGGGCGCGGCGGCCGCGGGCCGTGCATCGCGCAACGGCCGCATAGGGGTATTGGCGACTGAAAGCACGGTGCGCGGTGGCGCCTACCAGCATGCCATTCTCAACTTGCGCCGCAATGCCCGGGTATTTGCCCGTGCCTGCCCAATGCTCGTGACGCTGGCGGAGGATGGCTGGGTCGAGGGCGATGTTCCGGAGCGAATTGTGTCGAGTTACCTGGGTGCGTTTCTGCACGGCGGTGAATCGATCGATACGCTGCTGCTCGGCTGCACGCATTTTCCGATTCTGCGGGATGTGCTGGCGCGGGTTGCGGGTCCTGACGTTACGTTGGTGGATTCGGCCGCGACCACCGCGCAGCGGGTCGCGATGACCATCGAGCGGACCGCGGGTGATGCGCTTGAACCGCACGCGGCGCGGGTGCTGCTGGCGACCGATGATCGACACCGATTCGCCCGGGTGGGCCGCTACTTTCTTGGCGAGAAACTGGCCGCAGACGACGTCGAGTTGGTTGACCTCTAACCTCGCGGCCTCTCACTAATACTCGGTCTTGCCGCGATACTCGCAAAGATCCTCGATGACACAGGCTCCACAGCGCGGCTTGCGAGCGGTGCAGGTATAGCGGCCGTGGAGAATGAGCCAGTGGTGCGCGCCGCGCTTGTAGTGGTCGGGCACCACCTTCAGCAGTTTGTCTTCAACCTGGCGAACGTTTTTCCCGGCAGCGACGCGGGTGCGGTTCGAAACTCTGAAGATATGCGTATCCACGGCAATCGTCGGCTCGCCGAACGCCGTGTTGAGTACGACGTTCGCGGTCTTGCGGCCCACGCCGGGCAGTGCTTCGAGTGCTTCGCGCTCGCGTGGCACTTCACCGTCGTGGTTGTCGAGCAGCATCCGGCAGGTCTTCATGATGTTGCTCGCCTTGGTGTTGAACAGGCCGATGGTCTTGATGTGTGATTTCAGTTTTTCGAGGCCCAGCGCGAGGATCGTCTCGGGCGTGTTGGCCATCGCGTAAAGCTCCGCGGTGGCCTTGTTGACGCTGACATCGGTAGCCTGGGCGGACAGAATGACAGCAATCAACAGTTCGAAGGGGCTGGCGTAGCTCAGCTCCGTGGTGGGGTTTGGATTCGCCTCGGCCAGTCGGCTGAAGATCTGCTCGCGTTTCTGCTGGTTCACGGCTCCTGATTCCTTCCGAACAGCAGGTTGGCCAGTGCCACGAGTAAAGCCGCGGTAATGAAGGCGCCTGGCGGTAATCCCACCAGCAACAGGCCGTGTCCGCCGAGATCGATCGCCCAGCCCCGGGCCGATTCACCCAACAGTTGTTCCATGCCGGCAAACAGCGTTCCCTGACCCAGGATCTCGCGGACCATGCCCAATGCGATGAGCGCCAGGGCGAAGCCCAGACCGGTCGCGAATCCGTCGCGGGCGGCGATACCGACGCTTGCACGGCTGGCGACCTGTTCGGCACGGGCGAGGATGATGCAATTGGTGACGATGATCTGAACGAAAAGGGCAATGCGCTCGTACACGTCGAAGGCGAATGCCTGCATCAACAGCATCGCGCAGGTGGTGAACCCTGCAATCACCAGCATCTGTGCGGGCAGCCGCGCGGGTGCAGGCAGCACGCCTCGAAGCAGCGAAATCATCACGTTCGATCCAATCAGCACCAGCAGCGTCGCCAGCGCCAGGCCCAGCGCGTTGGCGGTCGTTCCGGACACGGCCAGCAGCGGGCACAGCCCCAGCAGCTGCACGAACGCCGGGTTGCGCGAACCGCAGGCTTCGGCGACGCTCAACGCAGCGACGGGCGCGGGATCTCCGGAGGCCTTCAGATCAGTGGCGTGCATGTGAGCTCCGATGGGGCCGAAAGGCCTGCAAGGACCTCGCGTACGCCTCGCAGTATTGCACGCGAGGTGATGGTTGCGCCGGTCATCGCGTCGAAATCGCCGCCATCCTGCCGGACGCCCCAGCGTGAGCTGGTCGTGGTGGCGCGTGGCTGCCCGGCCAGTTGGTGAATCCAGTCCGATTTGCCGGTTTCCATGGCATCGCCCAGGCCCGGGGTTTCGGTGTGGTGGGTGACGCGAACACCCAGAATGTGCTCGTCCGCGGCCAGTGCAATCGTGAACTCGATGGGGCCCGCGTAACCGCTCACGGAGCCACGGATGAGTTGATATCGCGTTGCCGATGCTTCGCAGAGATGGAGGTAGGCGGGTAGTGGCGACTCGAATGAGATCGCGGCGAGCCGGGGGTCGCCCGTCAGCTCCACCAGAGACGCCACCAGCGCTTGCTGCTGGTTGTCCATGATCCGCGTCCGGGTCAGTTGGTCGACCGCTGCCAGCGCGCCGACCACCAGCGCCGCGATGCCCGCCAGGCGGACCGCGCTGCCGAAGATATCGGCCAACGGCGTTGCCAGACGATCGCTCATTGCGCGGTATCCGATGGCAGAGCGTGTTCCCTGTCGACGATGCCGATGTAGCGGTCGATCAACGGTGCGCCGGCGTTGCCCAACAGCACCGCGAACGCAATACCGTCGGGATATGCCCCCCAACTGCGGATCATCATGATCAGCATGCCGATCAGCACGCCGAACAGGAGACGGCCCCGCGCGCTTGAAGGGCACGTTACCGGGTCGGTGGCGATGAAAAAGGCGGTCAGCATCGTGGCGCCGGAGAACCAGTGCATGACCGGCGAGCCGAGGCTTGCTGAACTGCCCCCGTCGTAAGCCAATGTCGCAATCGTTGCCATGCCCATCAGCATCGCAACGGGAATGCGCCAGTCGATGATCCGCCGCGCCAGCAGCAGCAACCCGCCGGCCAGATAACCGAGGTTCACCCACTCGATGCCGAGCCCGCCGAACCTGCCGAACCCGGCGTCGGCTTGCCACACCTCCGCCACAGTCTGGGCGCCGCGATACTTGAACGACTCGAGCAGCGTGGGCCCGGTGGCAGCATCGATCTCGAGACCGCTGACGGGGGGCCATCCGAGCGCCGCCGGAAATGACACGAGCACCACGCCGTAGCCGACCATCGCCGGATTGAACAGGTTGTACCCGGTCCCGCCATAGGCGTGCTTACCGAGACCGAGGGCGGCAACGCAGGCGATCAGCAGAATGGGCCAGGAGGTCGCCGGCGGGAGCGAAACGGCGATGAGGGAGCACGTGACCAGGACGGTGCCGTCTGCGAGGGCGGGTAACACCGGCAGCCTGCGGCAGCGCAGCAGCAGATACTCGGTCGCTATGCCGAAACTCATGGCGAGACCGAGGTTGCTCAACGTGCCGAGGCCGAACCAGTAACATTGCAGAGCCACGCCGGGCAGCAGCGCCAGTAGCACCGTGTGCATGATCCGGCGAGTGTCAGGGGCCGTCATGGGTTGCACGCCGGCGGTCCAGCCTCGCCTGGCGGGAGGCGTCGGTTGCCTGTCGTCGGGCTGCTTCGCGCGTCTCGTGGAGTCGGGACCGGGCCCGCGCCTCGTTCGCTCGCGCGGCGCTTCGGGCCGCGGCCGCGAGGTCCGATTTTGCCTCCCGGAACGTCGCCAACAATGGGATCCTGCTTGGACAGACGGTGTCACAGGCGCCGCACTCGACGCAGTGATCGAGGCCGTCGCGCAGCAACCCGTCGACGTTGCGAGCCCGGCTGTGGCGCAGCAGCCGCTCGGGATACAACGGTTCCGGGCAGACCTCCGCGCAGCGCTGACAACGGATGCAGGGGTCTTCGGTGAGCTCTTCGGCGAGCGTAGTGCGTTGCCGAAAATGCAGGCTGAAGGTGGTCTTGGCGACCGCAGCTTCGCCCGGCACGGGCCAGCCCGCGAGTGGGCCGCCATGCAAGGCTTGGAATCGTGGGTCCACCCGGAATTCGTGGATTGGCTGACCGATGAACGCCCAATGATCGCCGGGCTCGCGGGCGCCCTCGCCGCTGACGCTGAGCACGCGCCGGGTCAGCGGTTCGCCGAAATGAAGAGCGCGGGCCAATGCATGCAGGGTCGCGACGTTGAAGCAGATCAGTCCTCGGGCCGCGGGCCGCTCGCCCGGTCGCAATTGAACACCGGTCAACGCCCGGATCAGTGATCGCTCCGAGCCGGCGGGATATCGCTCGGGCAATCCGTAGCAGTGCCAGCGGAGCGCTTCACCGCCACGCGCGGCCAGCGCAGTTCGCAACGCTGCGATGGCATCTGCATTGCGCGGTTCGATGCCGATCAGGCAGCGCCGCGCGCCAACGATGGCGGCGACCGCGCAGGCTCCCCGCACCACCGAATCGGCCTCCGCAGCCAGTAACGATGTGTCCGCGCGAACGCCGGGTTCGCACTCCGCGGCATTCATTACCAGCGTGTCGACGCCGCTGTGACGCGCTTCTTCGAGCTTGCGGTAGGTTGGGAATCCTGCGCCACCCATGCCGGTGATACCGGCGTCCCGAACCCG
>PVMK01139996.1_pt1 | contig 36703 bp, 33 predicted proteins | sample 1853481 | NCBI WGS metagenome assembly PVMK01 (sample SAMN08533507, study PRJNA380276) | Marine sediment metagenome, whole genome shotgun sequencing project. | reverse complement strand
ATCATCCGGGTGAATCTCGACTTCCGCCGTGGGATGCACGGTTCGAAAGCGTGCAATGTTCTGGTGTCTTGAGTGGTAAAACAGGGATTTCCTTGCTCCTGTGGTGAGAATAATAGGGAAATCCTTGCTTTTGTGCCGCATGTGATAGGGGGGAATATATTCGGGTATTTCGGAGAGGCCGAATTTTTTCAGGTATGGCGAGGCGAATTCTATTTTCCCGGACGGCGTCGGCAGTGGCCGGGCTTTATATTTTTTATATCGCACGGGCTTGTAAATCAGCCCTTCAGGATGTTCTCGCAGCTCTTCCAGGCTTATCCCCGAGGGTTCGATAATCCATCGCATGACCTCTTCTTCGTTTTCCCAGGGAAAATATCTTTCCCCGAAGCCCAGGCGATGGGCCAGATCGTGCCACAGTTGGTAGTCATCCTTTACACCTGCAATCTCCGCGACCTTTTGCGTAATTGTTACCATTTGATGTTTGGGGTAAAAGTGAAGTTCCGATCTTTCCAGAAAACTGGCCCCGGGAAGAACATAGTGGGCCAGTTGGGCAGTTTTTGTAAGGTAGAGATCGTTTACCACCAGAAGGTCGAGATTCGATAGCGCTTTTTGCACCTTGCGGGTATTGGGGTTGGTCACCGCCGGATTCGCCGCTGAAATAATGAGACCTTTCAACGCATAATCGCCGTTACCCAGCATGTAGTCCATGGCAGTCATCGAATGGCACTCTTTTCTGCGGTCATATAGGACAGGAAATTTGTCGGCCCCGATCGGTTTTTGATCCAAGAGGGGCAGCTCGTCATAGAGGGTGAGCTTGCGTCGCTCCATCTCCTCCGGCCAGAAAAGACCGCAACTGATATCCAGGGCCCCGGCCAAGCAGCTTAAAGACGCCAGGGTCCGAACATTGTTGACCCCGTTTTCATAGTGCTCCAGGCCGGTGCCTGGAAAGATGCTCAAGCGGGGCCGATATTTGATAATCATCTCGGCAATGTCGATGACAACGTCCCGGTAGATGCCGCTTTGTTCTTCCACATATTCCGGGGTGAAACGCTCGGCGTAGCGCGCGATTTTTTCAAACCCGATGGAATACCGCTCAACCAGATCGAAATCATAGCTTTTCGTTTTAATCAGATAACGGATCAATCCCCAGCCAAGGGCCCCGTCGGTCCCCGGGTAGGGTTGTGCGAAAATATCGGCATAACAGGCAATGGGATTCAACCTCGGATCGATGACAATCAATTTGGCTCCGCGTTGGTGGGCATCTGCGAATTCCCTCATAAAAGGTGGATGACACATAGGGGGATTGGTTCCGAACAGTAAAATCAGATCTGCATCTGAAAACTCCGGAAATGAGTTCCAGAATCCGGTAACGAGGCTATAACCGAGAAAACGGCTGTTGTAGCAGGCAGAGTCATTGGAAAAATAATTGGGTGAACCTAGCGCATGCACGAATCGTCGGGCGTATTCCTCCTGCTGGTAGAATCCCATGCCTTCACCCTTCCAGACCCCGATGGATCTGGCCCCGTGGGATTGCCTGAGCTCATCGATCTTTTCGGCAATTTCATCCAGGGCCTGTTGTCTTGAAATTTCAATGAAGGTACCGTCCGCCTGCTTTTTCAGCGGCTTGGTAATTCGATCGATATGATAAAACTGGTCGATGGCGGCACTTCCCCGGGGACAAATTTTACCCTGATTGACTGGATGCCCGTCAAAAGGGGTGATGTCGGCAATTACGCCGTCCTTCAAATGGACGTTGACGGCGCAGCGGGTATCACACATGCGGCACAGGGTATGAACGATGCCGTCTTGTTTAACGGTTTTTACTTCCATTATTTCATTTCCGGGGCAAATTCGGAATCTCCATAAATACTTTTATTCTCAGTAGGTCACAGAAATTCCGAGACATAAATTAATGGTAGGGTGTCAAGGGTAATGGCGGGCAGGTCCCATGAACCATCTTATTTTTCAACCAGATGGAACACGAATGTACCCAATATTCCATCGTTCCATTGTTCCATTATTCCAATTGTGAGCGAAGCGAACCAGTTCTTTCCCTGGCGTCATACGGAGTGGGGCTCAATTTTTTGTCCACATGCTTTCGCTTTATTGCGGCCAGGTCATTGATATCGCCATAATGCAACGCCCCGGACATGCAGTTTTGCACACATTGCGGTCGCCGTGGCACAGATTGCATTTCGCGGCAACTTGTCGGCTGTTCTCAAAATGAATATTCCCAAACGGACAGGCAGCTACGCACATTTTGCAGCCAACGCAGGCGGCTTCATCCACCACGACGGCGTTGGTGACAGGGTCACGGACAAGCCCTTCGGTTGGACAGACCTCCAGGCAAAGGGCTGTTTCACATTGCAGGCACGTTATCGTAAAAATGGAACGTTTCTCCAGGTCAACCTGTACCCAGATGTTTGAATTTTCGCGTTTGAAACCGCCGGCCTCCTGAAACGAGCAAACCTGTTCGCAATTGCGACAGGCCAGGCACCGATCGAGTTCGACGAAAATAATTTTCATTTTTGATAGCCTCCTCATCAGAAAAAGTGCTCCGTCCGGGCGGATATCGGAATCAACTTTTAAATATACATTATCTTTCTTGTCATAAAAAGTTTTTTTTCAGCGGCAATCTCAACAAAATTCTGCGGCAGCTTTTTTAAGTATCAACAGATTTTGGGTCGGCACATTGGGCGGGATTCCGCAGCCGGGCATCAGGATATAGCCGCGCGGGGCCTGACTGCCTTGGGCCAGAGCTGCCATGCACAGGCGGTAGATTTCATCGGGCCGGCCCATATGGATAACCGCAGGCTCGATGTTGCCGGCGATGATACAATCACGGCCGAAGAATTTGACGGCCGTCTCGATGGCCACTTCATGACCGAAACTGACGATGCCCGGATTGCCCATGGGTATCTTGCGCCACAGGGGCAGATTCTTGTTTTGTTCCCCGCAGATGTGACAGTAGATGTGGCGAATTCCCGTTTGAAGGATTTTTTCATGCAGATTTTTCTGGTAGGGCAGCACGAAGGTTTCAAAAAACCGGGGGGAGAGCATCTGATTCGAAGCCGTGGGCGCAGCCAGATAGGTCAGCATATCCTCGGGAGGGAAGGTGGCCGCAAACAGACGCACCACCGCCACACTGTAGGCAGTGGCCAGTCGCAGCAGCCGGTGGGCCAGATCGGGCTGTTTGATCATCCAGAGCATCAAAAGCTCGGGGCCGCACAAACTGCGGGCACCTTCGATGGGCGAGGTAATAAAGGGGAAAATCGGCAGACCATTTTTTTGGCAGCGCCGAGCAAAGTCCAAATATAGGGGCAACGGTCCGGCAGTAGCAACATCGTCCGGCATCGACAGCACTTCTGCCTCGGATTTGGAATTGGCCGGGTGGCGAGTGGCCGTGGGCGCCATAGAGTATTCCTCGGCAGGCCATTTGAGCGTGCCACCAAAAGCCCAGGTTACATCCGATGCGCCGCCCACTGCCATGCGGGGAATGCCGTCTTCACCGAATTGGGCGATGGTTTTGATCTGAGCATCAAAGCTCTTCTGCGGATCGTTATAGGCAGCTGCCACCGGATATCCGGCATTTTGAACCGCAAATGAGGGTACCGCCCCCCATAGCCAAACCAGAGGGCCGTTTTTTATTTTACCTGACAGAAGATGTCTGAACTTGCTGCCGATCTGTGTGCTGTCCATGGCAAAGACCGTTATCATCGTTTCGTGTTGGGATTAGGCCCTTAGTGGCCTTTATCTGACAACATGTTGTAAGAAACTGAAGTTTTCAGTTGTCAGCAATTAAAAAATTTCAAAAAACAAATCACAAATACCAAATGGTTCGACAAGCTCACCACCCCCCTGAGCCAGGTCGAAGGGCAAATCACAATGACCTAAATTCAAAATCCCAAACACTTGGCTTTTGATCTTATTTGAGATTTGGATATTGTAATTCAGATTACCACCAAAACCTTTGCCGTATTTATAGGTTATGTCGTGAACATAACTCAAGTTCATCTGCTCGTCGATGGCAAACCCGTGGGTGGCTACCTTACAGACTTCCTCTCTAAAACCTCGTTTGGATTAAAAGGGAAATTCCACGCCCATATCGGCAATTTCGTCTTTCACTTTGCGGTACATGTCGTAATGCTCCTGGATAGGCAGGGCTTTATGTACATCGTAGCACTCATGGTATTCTTTGCCCTTGGAGGCTGTGGCCGCCTGATCTTCATAGGTGGCCAACAGCTTCAAGGCGATTTCATTGGCCTGCTCACGTTTCATGCCCATGTTGGCCACGGCATGGCCCACTTCCACGCCCAAACGGGCCTCCATGGGGGTAGCGCGATTGCGGTATTTATTGCGGGTGGAGGCCATCTCCCACAGATGCCAGCCGCTGACGGTGCTCACCAGGGCATGGCAGGCGGTCTCTCTGAAGAGCATTTCGGTCATAGGGGCCGGAATTGGCGAAACCATTGGAGGTATGCAGCAGTTTGCTGTTGCGTGCCAGGGCCTGGCCTGACATGGCGATGGGCCACAACAATTCCCGGGTGGTGTTGGAACCGTAGTTAAGATGGAAGGGGAAATGCTGGTTGAAGATGGCGCCGTGGATCAGAAGCCCATTGAGGCTGTACGCCACAATTGTGACCGCCACGCCTTCCGACCCGCCGCACCAGCCGCCGTAAATGGGGCCGGTCAGGTTTCCGGTGTAGCAGCCATACTGGGCGTAATGCACCGAGCGGTTGAGCAGGGTATCGGCGGTTTTAAATTCGGTTAGCGATCCCCACCAAGACGGGCATCGGATGTGCGAACGCCCCAAGCGTTGTCAGAGACGGCAATCTGGCCGGAATCGTGCTCTGCCGTGCCCACGGCCACGAAAAAAGTGCCGGGGACGTCCCGCTTGTCTGGCAGCCAGTCGCATGTTGTAGATGTGCTGGATACAACCGTTAATTTCGGTGGGGCCGCCGGATACGATCAGTTGACCGATGGCATCTTCCAGGATCGGGGCGCAGAAACCGTCCAGCAGCGGTTCCTTAAGATAGGCTGCGCACATGGAATGATGCAGGTGTTCGTCAACCGTTATATCCGGGCTGAAGATGCAGAACGGCGGCTCGGTATCTTCCACCTGGCGATGCTTCCACAGTTTGGCATCCTTTCCCTCGCCCACCCAGTACTGGTCTTTGGCCATGTACAAAGCTTCCTTGATCTCCTCGTCGGTGACCTGGATGATGCGATGTGAATCGGTGTTGTAGACACCGACTTCTCGAAAAAGATCCCAGCCCGCCTGCCAGATCCGATCCGCCATATCGTCGTCGGCCGGTACCGGCGTAGCGGGGATCATACTTTATCTCGTATTTTTTGATCAGCTTTTTCAGGGTTGGCGTAAACAGTTTGGGTAAAAAATCATCTTCTTCAATATGGGGACCGGTTTTAGACCGTTCCATCATTTCCCATAAACGATAAGCTGTGGTCATGGTTTTCCTCCCATCAGCGGCGTCTTTCCGGAGTTGGCATCTCCCGGTGCAGACGTCCAGCCGTTATGCCGGTTCCTAAACGGGCGTATCGGAATCGGCTTTGTATTCCTTCGGTTCGACAGTATTTGCGGGCAATAGCACCGAATTGACTTAATTTTTCAAGACGGCCATCTTCTGGGATGCACAATTGGCGTCTTCACAATAGAGATCGGCCCCGATTTTATCCGCCCACATCTGGGACGTGGGGGCGCCGCCGACCACCACCTTGTATTTGTCCCGCAGGCCTTTGTCTTTTAAAAATCCGATGATCTCCTGCTGGCCCGGCATGGTGGTGGTCATCAAGGAAGATGCACCGATGAAATCGGCCCCCATCTCCTCGGCGGCTTTGATAAAATCCAGCGAATCCACATCGTAGCCGAGATCCTTGACTTCAAAACCGTTGGTCTCCAGCATCAGCTTGACGATATTTTTTCCGATTTCATGCAAATCACCTTTGACAACACCAATGACCACTTTGCCCTTGGCGAGCACCCGATCGATGGTCTTCAGCTCAGGTTTGACGATATCCACCACGGCGGTCAAGGCTTCACCGGCCAGCATTATTTGGGGCAGAAATATTTCCAGAGTGGCGAACAGAGCGCCGACACGCTGCATGGTATCGGTCAGCTTGTCTAAGATTTCCAGCGGATCGGTTCCGCCCGCCAGTAGTTCGCGGGCCATGGCCTCGCTCTCTTCCTTTTCGCCGTCTTCCACAAGTTTGCTCAACTGGTCCAATGACATGATTTTCCTCCTTTGTAAGCGTTCACAGGTTCAAGGTTCACCGTTCAGGGTTACCTTTGTTCACTGGTAGTTACAAGTTCAGGCGACACTGTTTTCAGCCACCTAGATTCAACATCCTTATACAGTTCTATTTTTATTCGGTTTCCCTCGGTGCTTAAGAATCAATGGTTCAGATTGGACCTGAACCTCTGAACGGTTATAAACATTTGTTTAAGGGGTATGTTTTTGAAACACCACCCGGTCACCTTCCAGGCGCTGACCCAGAAAGCAGAAAAAGTCGGCATAGCGGGCATACCCCTGATCCACATGTTGCTGCATGGCGTGGCGAACCGGTTCCGGCATGACCATGTCGGGATTTCCCGAGGCCGGATTGGCCAGATCATTTCGTCCTTCCATGCCTTCCAGATTGCCTCCCGCTGGCTCATGGGAATGGCAGCCACATCTGGATTGATCCTGAAGGCATCTGCCTGGTGCATTTTTACTCCAGGGTGAGCCGTTATTCCTATATCTAATGCATGGTTTTCGAAGCCAGGTTACAGATAATTGGCTTGGTCGACAACATTTTGCCGGAGTATTGGAGTACTGGAGTATTGGATTGTTGAGTGCAATTCAGCCCGAGATATTTAAACAGCGTTTTAGGCGACATCGCAAAAAAATCCTGTGTTCGGTGAAGGTAAACGAGAATAAACAGACACTCGTAAGTGTGTGAATATCACTATGGACTCCTGAACATGCTTGGAAATGTTTTTTTCCAATACTCCATAACTCCAATACTCCTCGTTTATTTTCCCAGAGTCCCCACTGGGACAAAATTTTTTACCATTCGGTTGTCAGGTTGCCGATCTACCGAAACCTGATTAGTATCTATTTATTGAAATCACATCATGTTTGCGAAGGATTTATCTAACAAAATATTTTTGCCACCAAGACGCCAAGACACAAAGTCTAATTATAATAAACATTTGTTTTTGTGTCTTGGTGCCTTTGTGGCTATTCTTTCTGGTTTATCCGGTTTGGGTTTATAAAATATTAATAATATTTTTGTCAAGCAATTAATGATATTTTTCTGTTGACATTCTGGATCAGTCGATTATCATATGAACCATCCGCAGAAGAGGTCCCGTCCTTGAGCGCCATGAACTGGTAAAACGAATATGAACAAAGAAGAAGCATACGAAGAATTGCGGGTGCGGATCATCACCAACGGTGTCGCCCCCGGAGAGATCCTCAACGAAAAAGATTTGATGGCTCAGCTTGCCATCGGCCGTTCTCCGTTGCGGGAGATCCTTTTCCGGCTGCAGGAGGAAAGCCTGATCAAGCCCTTGCCCCGGCTGGGTTACATGGTGACCACTCTGGATATTTTTGAGGTGCGCGAACTGGTTGAGATGCGCCGGGAATTGGAGGGCTTTGCCGGGTACCTTGCGGCCCAGCGTATCACTACCGAGCAGTTGGAAGGCTTGTGTACCATTATTCGTGAAGCGGAAGCAGAAACCACCGAGACGCAAGCAATTTCCAACATCACGGAATATTTCGACACCCGGTTCCACCGTCTGCTCTACCAGGCGGCCGGAAACCAGAAACTGGTCAAGATCCTGCAGGATCTGCATATTGTCATGCTCAGAATCTGGTTTTATGTAGGATTGGATGCTATCGGCTTTGCCGATCAGGCCCAGAATTTTCGCGAGGTGCTGGAGGCCCTGGAGCAGAAAGATCCGGATAAAACCCGTACTGCCATGGAGAACCATGTCGATCAGTATGCGGCGCAGGTTAAGGAGAAATTCCTGTAGAGTCGTTTCGTGCCCTGACATCCAGCGGATGAAAAGTTGCGAGATGTTCATCCCCGAAGTGCTTCGATCAGCCAAAACGGCCCAGAAAAAGGAGGGAAAGTATGCAAAAGGTTGTCTGGGGTGCTCCTTCCTTCTGGATCGAGCGATTCCCGCTTTACTGGGGGATTGATCAAGGTTTTTTCGCGAAACAGGGCATCGATCTTGAAATCTGGTACGCATACGGCGGACCGGAACTGGCCCGGTCCGTCAATGCCGGAAGCATTCACATTGGTGAAATGGGGTTGCCGCCTTTCGTGACCGCTTATCAGCAGGGGATGGCCGCCCGCATCATCGGCAGCAGCGTGATACAGCAGTTGGATCACTATCTGGCTGCCCGGCCGGACATCGTTTCCGTTGACGGGTTGGCCGGCGGCCGCATCGGTATCCTGTCGGCCGGCAGCTGTGATGATTACTTTATCCGCAAAATGCTCACCGCCCATGACATCGATCCCGATGACGATGTGGAACTGATGCCGCTGGGTGAAGACTACGGCAAGCTGGATCTGTTTATAGACGGGCGCGTGGACGCCGCTTTTGTGGTGGAACCCCAGCTGACCCGTGGTGAGCACGAGGGTCTTTTGCAGGTCATCGATCGAGTGGCCCATTATTACCCCCAATACCAGTGGGGCATTATCCTGGCCAGCGAAGCATGGCTGCAGCACCAGGGGGACCTTCTCGGGCGGCTTATGCATGCGTTCCGCCGGGCCTGCCGATCGATCAAAGATCGGCCCGGGCAAACTACCGGCCTTGGCAGCCGGGTGTTCGGGGTGACCCCTGAAGTATTTGAACGTGCCCTGCAGCGGGATTTGCCCCGCTGGGAAACCGATGCACGACTGGATATGGCCGGCCTGCAAAGTGCTTTGAAGGTCCAGGAGACGATGGGGCTGCTTCCGACGGATCTTTCCCTGGATGAGATGGTTTTACAGCTGTAAAAATCCCTTTTTGCAGCCCGGCAGATTTTAAATTTTATGGGTGTTGTGGCCCACAGCGGTCAATTTACTCGCTGACGATCCGCCCCGCCTGCATGACCATCCGGACCCGGGAAAGGGCGGTGATATCTGTCGTGGGGTCGCCGTCAACGACAAGCAGGTCGGCCTGTTTGCCGGGTTGGATCGAGCCGATCTTATCCTCCATACCCAGCGCTCGGGCCGCGGATCGTGTTGCTGCAGCGATAGCCTGCATGGCGGTCATACCGCCTGACATCATGGCGTCCGGTTCCTGCCACAGGCAACCAAAACCGGTGTAGGGCAGACCGGCGTCGTTACCGGCCACCAGTACATAGCCATCGGGTATAACCCGACACTTGTCCATATCCAAAACGGCAGCGGCCTTAAGGACCGTTGGCATGTTTTAATCCAATATTGAAATCCTGGTCCTCAGGGCCAGGTCACAGTTAATCCACCGGTGGACCGATAATATAGAGCCGGAGTGATGGAGTACTCCTTTGGTTCAAATCCAGAGTCCGCTTTGGGGCAAACCAAAGCCGTGCACTCTGAGCGCGGATTCTTTACTTACTCCTTAGGCGCAGCTCGTACAGACATCCAAATTTCCAACATGGTTTTCCAGCTCTAAAAAAAGACCGCTTTGAATTTACACCAACTTCTCTACCCTGACCGGTACGATTTTTAAATTCGGAAATCCTCCGATGGGGTCTACATCTTTATCATTGGTTAGCCGATTGACATTCGGGATATTCCAGCCGTGGGGGACATCTATGAATCCCTTCAGGATACTGCCATTATCCATAACTTTGATCTGAATGACGAGTTCTCCGATTTCCGATACAATCCGCACCCTCTCACCATCCGTGATTGCCAGTTCGGCTGCATCTTCCTCGTGGATTTCAGCCTGCGCTGCGGGTATTTTCTTTTTGAATTTTCCAATTTCGCGGTATCGGGAGTGATAGTAGATCGCCGATCTTGACCCGCTGATCATTCGCAAAGGGTAGTCGGATGACGGGGACGTTAAAAAATCGGGTGGTATGTAAACCGGAAGCGGGTCATGGCCGAGTTGTTCGACGCGACCCGATGCGAACTCGAACCGGCCCGATGGGGTTGGGAACGGATGGGTTTTGTATTTCCGGTGTTCGAACTCAACATCGTACAGCACCCCGTCGGGTTTTGCGGCCAGATCTTCCAGTGAAATCCCTGTGGGTTCCAGAATCCATTCGTTGATCGCCGCTTCATCCTCCCATACAAAATAAGTCTCGCCAAAACCCAATCGGTGTGCCAGATCATGCCAGAAAGTATATTCATCCCACACGTCTTCCACTTCTAAAACTTTTCGTGAGAGCGCCACCCGCTGAATATGAGGATAAAAATGAAGTTCGGACCGCTCCAAAAAGGAGGCAGCGGGTATGATATAGTGTGCCAATTTTGCACTTTGCGTTAAAAACAGGTCTCGCGCCACCAGAAGATCCAGAGTGGAAAAAGCCCGGACCACCTTTTCTGTGTTGGGGTTGGTCAGCACCGGGTTGGTGCCTGAAAAGATCAAGCCTTTTATCGGATACTTCCCCTTGCCCAGCATATAGTCGATGCCTGGCAGAGAGTGACATTTACCCATGACGTCATAAAACAGGGGATAACTATTATATCCCGCCGGATTCATCTCGCTGAACTGTTGACCGTTGAGAATACAAAGAGAATTGACACGGATATCTTTGCTCCAGGGATCGCCGCCTTCTATATCGATGGCCCCGCACAAGGCGCTCAGAGATGCGATCGCCCGTACGGTGTTAAACCCGTTGGTCTGGTGCTCAATAGAGATCCCCGGAAAGCTGACACATCGGGGAAGACTATCCCGCATCATCTGCTGCATGCGGTCAACGAGCGCTTCGGATACACCGGTTTGCCGGGCCACATATTCCGGTGTGAATTTTTCTGCATACGCTGCCAATGCTTCAAAACCGGTGCTGAAGTCCTTTACGAACGCTTTGTCGTAGGCCTGTTGTTCGATAAGAAACCGGATTAAGCCCAAAGCTAAGGCCGCATCGGTGCCCGGTCGTATCTGCAGAAACAGATCGGCTTTTCCGGCTGCGACGGATCGGCGGGGATCGACGACCACCAGCTTGCCTGCCTGCCGACGGGACCGGTTGATGGCCTGCATGAACGGCGGATGAGAATAAGCCGGGTTTGTCCCCCATAGGATGGTCATTCGGGCATGTTCAAAATCGGGCGGATAAGACCAGTATCCCTGACAGGTCACATACGCCATGAGCCGCGATGCAAAGCACACGGAATCGGCCGTAAAGAAATTTGGAGATCCCAAAGCGTTGATGAAACGGTGGGCATACGCTTCCTGCTGCAAAAAGCCGATGGCTTCGCCGGTCCAGGCGCTCATGGCACGGGCACCGAATTTGTCCCTGATGTTTATGATTTTTTCTGAAATTTCATCCAGTGCCCGCTCATACGAGATGGGTGTAAAATCTCCTGACGCAGTGCGTTTCAGGCAACCGGTCAAGCGGTCCGGATGGTAAACCCATTCCGGCGCTTCCCGACCTTTAGGGCAAACCATACCCTGGTTCTCGGGGTGTGTTTTGTTGCCGGAAATTTTGGTGATTCTGCCGTTTTCGATATGGGCGTAAACCCCGCAATGGTGGGCACACTGCCTGCAGAGCGTATGGATCGTACCGTTATCGATGGTAGTCCTTGATTGCATTCGTGTTGTTCTCCTAAGACGTCTTTGCCGCTGTTATTCAAATATGCAAATGTCAGGTCGAAATTCAAACAGCCAGCAGTTGATCCGTAAGTTTGGATCTCGATTTTTCTATGATTGCATCAAGCCGCTTGAGCGTATCATCGGGTAGACGGTCCGGTTGATGAGTAGCAAGGATGTCAAGTGCCTTTTCAACAACTACCTCGCCATGCCGTTTGCCGCCTTCCTTTTTCCAGGTTTCGGGGCTCTGACGATTGATGAAACGCGGCACCCAGTGTTCCTCCCTGAAATACTTCAGGGTCTGCTCATGGGCCAGGTAGTTGCCCCCCGGCCCAACCTCGTGGATGACGTCCGGCCCGATCCGATTCCTGGAGATATCAAAGCCACGCATGATTCGCCGGACATAGCTTATGATTTCGCTGCACATGACCACCGACGCCACAGACCCCACAAGACCCTGGCCCAGATAACCGACATTGTGAACCAGGTTACAGCCATCCAAAGACGCCATCATGATGGAGGCCATCGACTCCATGGCCGCCTGTTCATCCAGTGATCCGGCATCGCTGCACCCGGCCTCGCCCCATACCGGCAGCCCGTAATAGTGATATATGTCACAGCATGCAGAATGGGTCAGTCTCTCATCCGGGCTGGCATACACGGTGGTCCCGGTTCGCATATCCAGAGGCGTGGCGCTGAATCCGGTTATTGCCGGTGCCCCTTTTGCTCTCAATTGCTGGATGACGAGGCCGCTGAGAGCTTCGGCATTCGCCACCACGATGGCGCCGGCCAGGGTGACCGGTCCGCTGCCGCCAGAAAGCAGGGCCGGCGCATAATTCAACGGGATACCATTATCCGCACACATAAAGAGCTTGTCCACGGCCCCGGACGAGTGCACCAGAGGACTGATGGGTTCAGCATAGTGTATCAGGAAAGGTTTCTCCCGCAGCCGATCTTTCCCCTCCAGTACATCTGCGGCCATTTCCAGAATCACGGCAAGGTCCGCCGCCCCCCCTGCGGTAAAGTAGATCGGTTTTGTTGAATTTGCCATCAGTGCCTTGAACTCAATAACAAATGCGAGGTTTTCGGGCACATCCAGAGGAAATGCATTGGAGGCGATAAAGTCGATCGCCTCGCAGCAATCCCCGACAATGGCGGAATCGATAACATCCTGGAGACATGACGCCCGAAGTTCGCCTGTTTTTAGATCCCAGGTGTTGAGCAGGTCGGTTCCCATGCCGAAACAGACGTTGGTCCCCCCCAGCACCATAGCCGGATCACCTTTTCGGTTGTACACCGTAACGCTTGAAGGTGCGCACCTTATGCTTTCTTCCACGAGCCAGCCGGGAATTTTGACAATATGCCGATCTACAATCCCGCACCCGGCACCCTTTAAGAGCCGAAGCGCATCTTCATTCAAAACCTTTACCCCGGTGGTCGACAGGAGTTCGAGTGTGGCCTGATGGATCTCTCTGATCTGGTCTTCCGTCAACAGCCGGTAGTCTGGAATGCATTGTGATTTGAATCCTGTTTTCATTTTTTCTCCTTACTAAATATTGATTGCTAAAATCCGTAAAGCTCTCCTTAGGTAAATAAATTATCCTTGATCAGGCGCATAAAGTGATCGATATGCCGTCTCATGATATCCCTTGCATCCTTGTACCTTCTCTTTTCAATAGCCAGGAGAAGTTCCTCCAGTTCGTCAAACTGTTCGCGAAATTCGGCGGCGGAAAATCCCACCTGAAACCAATACATGGACATCTTGTAAAGGAGCGACTCGATCATCTCCCGGAGCTGTCTGTTCCCCGAAGCATCGTATATGATCTGATGGAATTCCATATCGAGGTCCGCCAGTTTTTTTAAAGCCACCATAGAGTTGGTTTTGACTTCGGCGGCACTTTCGATCAGGTGCTGCAGTCTCTCGAACTGGACGGGTTCGATATGCCGTGCCGCAAGTTCGGCAGCCAGTCCTTCCAGCTCCCGGCGCAGCTGGATTGTTTCGCGCAAGGTCCGCATATCCAAGCTTGCGACTCGCGTTCCCAGCTTGGGTATGATCTCGATGAGACCGTTTAGTTGAAGTTTCTGAAAAATTTCCCGCAGAGGGGTTCTGCCGATCTCATATTCCTGCATCAGCTCCTTTTCATAGAGCTGTTGACCCGCACCGAATTCATTGGTGATAATCCGATAACGCAGATTTTCATAAATTTCCTTTTTTTGAGCCATCCTCTCCTCCTGCTATATGAAATTGATCGCTCCTGGCGACCGACTGGAACGAGTCGCTGCCTGTACCACAACTTTCCAACCACGCCGGCTAATGCCCTTCGATTTATGTAGAAAAAACACTTGACAGACCTGCGTCAGTTATATATGCCATGTATATAACATGCGTACTGAAAGATATGCAACATTTTTTTTGGAAATTAAATTGAGCGACTTCCAAGTTTGACAATCTCGTAAAAAGTCAAAACCCTCAAATTTCGATCCCATAACCTATTGAAATTATTAAGTGTGAAATTTGAAAATTGGCTCTTTTCGGACTTTTTACGAAACCATCAAGTTTAACCATTTCTAAAATTCAAAACGATCAGCTTGGGAGAAAGGAGTCCCTTCATGGATCAAAACATCAACGCTTTTCTGCGGGTTCTGGATGCAACCGACAATTCCACCGGCGGTGGGACCGCATCGAGTGTTGCGGGAGCGATGGCAGCCGGCCTGGCAGCCATGGTAGCGCGCCTTTCGATAGGGAAAAAGGGTCTTGCACCCCCGGAACACTATAAAAGGATTACGACAGAGGCGGAAAAACTTTCCGTAGAGCTCTTTGACGGTGGCCATGAAGATGCTGCTGCCTTCGACCGGGTCAGCTCGGCCTACAAGATGCCCAAAGATTTGGTTGAGGACAAAGCATCGCGCAGCTGGGCGATTCAAAAGGCCATGGTGCATGCAGCAGATGTGCCGCTCGAAAATGCAGGACGCTGCAAGCGGGTTCTGAAACTTTGCCAGAGCCTGGAAGTCAGCTACAACACCAATGCAGCCTCTGATCTCGAATGTGCGGGTTATCTGGCAACAGCTGGTCTCAATGGGTGTGCGGCCAACGTCAGGATCAATCTTCCCTACATCAAGGATCAGGGCATCTTCCAAGAGATTGAAAGTAAGCTGGAAGAGATTCTCAAACAGTAGATCCCAGGATCCAAGGATTTGAGGGGTCAAGGGTTCAAGTGAAATACAATAAAAGCCAAGGTCCAAATAGGGTCCAAGTGAAAGGCTTAAAACAGCTCTGGGAGAAAGAAAAATAATTAATAATCAATTGTTAATGGTGAATAATCAACGACCACCGACCTTTTCATCCACAGGGCGGATGGCCTCAAGATGCTAAATTAGCAAATAATCATTAACAATTGATTATTGATTATTAAATATGGCAAAAAGCTATGATAAAAACAGTAGAAAACAAACACTTGAATCCCCTTGAATCTTTGGACCCTCTTCTCCAACTAATTGGAGAAAATGAAAAGTATTTACTGTAAAAATTTAAGAATCTTCGAATAAAAATATATAGGAGAATTTGCAATGAAAGCATTAATGTGTGTTCCCAATATCAGTGAGGGTACCGATCTTACCATTGTCGAAAAAGTGGTGGATTCCATCCGGTCTGCGCCCGGTGTCATGCTGCTCGACTACTCATCCAATTCGGATCATAATCGCTCCGTGATTACCTATATCGGACAGCCGGATCCGGTTGTGGCGGCCACCAAACAGTTGACAAAAACCGCCTTGGAACTGATCGACATGACCCGTCAAAAGGGCATGCATCCCCGCCAGGGCGCCGTGGACGTGGTTCCCTTTATTCCCATTCGGGGAATCTCCGAAGAGGAGGCCGTGTCGATTGCAAGAGACTTTGGCCGCTACGTGGGAGAGGAATTGGACGTTCCGGTCTATTTTTACGAGGACGCAGCAACCCGACCGGAACGGCAGAGCCTGGCTAAAGTGAGAAAAGGACAGTATGAAGCCCTTGCCGAAAAACTCCAGGACCCGGAGTGGGCACCGGATGAGGGCCCCTGTCGGTTCGTACCCAAAAGTGGGTCGGTGCAGGTGTCATCCCGTTTCCCGCTCGTGGCCTTCAACATCAATCTGGCAACGACCGATCTCGATATCGCCCAGAGCATCGCTAAAAGCGTCCGCTTTATCAACGGCGGGTTCAGATATGTACGGGCCATAGGGCTCTCCCTGAAAGAGGAGGGTATGGTGCAGGTGTCCATGAATTTGACCCACTATGAAAAGACCCCCATTCCCATGGTTGTGGAGACGGTGAAACGGGAAGCCGCACGGTACGGGGTCAGCGTAGCCGGCACGGAGCTGGTGGGCCCGGTACCCCTTGGTGCAATGGGGCAGGTTTTGCGCTACTACCTTCAGACCCACGATTTCTCCATGGACCAGATCATAGAAAATGCGTTGATTGGGTGGACAGGCGAATAAATGAACCAGAGAATTCAGGAGTAAGTATATGAATAAACCCAGAGCTGATTTTTTAATCGACAATGCCGCTGAACTGATCACCTGTGTTTCCACGGCAAACAATCCTTTGGGAAGGGTTCCAAATGGCGCCGTTGCCGTGGCGGACGGACGGATAATCGCAGCAGACCTACGGGTCAGGCTTGAGGAAAGTGTCGATCTGACCCAAGCCGAGGTAGTGGATGCTGACGGAAAGATCGTGGCACCCGGGTTTGTGGATTGTCACACCCACCTGGTATTCGGCCGATCACGGGTTAAGGAGTTTGCCCTCAAGATGACCCGGAGCGTTGCCGAAATCGAAGCTACGGGGTTGAAAACCGGCATTCCCGCCTCCATTGCCATGACCCGGGAAGCCAGTGAGGACGATCTCTTCCTCGGTGCGCTTGACCGGCTGAAGCGGATGCTCCGGTATGGGACCACGACCGTTGAGAGCAAGAGCGGTTACGGCATCCGCTGGCTCGACGAACTCAAGATGCTGCGTGTGAATCAACGACTTGCCCAGGCGCAGCCGATGGATGTGGTATCTACCTTTCTCGGGGCGCACGATTTCCCACCGGAAATGGACCGTGAAGATCCAAGCCGGCGAAACGCCTATATCCGGGAATTGACCGATGAAATGATTCCACGGGTGGCGGAAGAAAATCTGGCGGAATTCTGCGACATTTACTGTGATGTGGGTTACTACACGGCCCGAGAATCGGAAATCGTACTCAGGGCAGGAATGGATAATGGCCTGGCGCCCAGGATTCACACCGATGCCTACGCCGATATCGGTGGCAGTGCTCTATCTGCCGTGCTGCCCGCCGTATCTGCCGATCATCTCAATTATACCGCCGAGGAGGAGATGCGTCGCATGGCGGAAAGCGGTGTGGTGGGCGTAGTGCTGCCGGCCCTCGACTTCGCCGTCGCCCATCCGGGCCCATTCGATGCACGGCCCATGCTCGAAGCCGGCATGACCCTGGCACTGGGCACCAATTTAAACCCCGGCAACTGGACCGAATCCATGCAGCTTGTGATGCAGCTGGCCTGCAGAAACCACGGCATGGCACCGGAAGAAGCCATGCTGGCGGCAACCACCGGAGCAGCCCGTGCCATTCAACGCGAAACTCAAATCGGATGTCTGGCCGAAGGCTACCAGGCCGATATCCAGATCTGGGATCTGCCCAGCTTTGAAGACATCATTTACAGAATCGGCAACAACGCGGTTTGGATGGTCATCAAAAACGGAAAGATCGTTGTGAGGAATAACTTATCATGAAAACTATAGAAATAACGGGAAAGACACTGACAATCGAGGAGGTCATTGCGGTTGCCCTTGATCGGGCAACGGTAAAACCACTCAGTCAAGAGACAAAAGCACGCATGACAGCGACCCAGCAGTGGCTGGACAATGCGATTCAAAAGAGAGATACCGTGTTTTATGGTATCAATACCGGGTTCGGCTCGCATGCCAATGAAACCATCGATCCTGCTCAGGCCGGTATTCTTTCCAGAAATGTCATCCTGGCCGATGTAGCGGGCATCGGCAAGCCCCTGCCCGAATCGATCGTTCGGGCCATGATGGTCATCCGGGCCAACACCATGGCCGGCGGCCCGTCCGGGATCCGGCCGGTGGTTGTGGAAACGCTTATCGAGATGCTCAACAAGGGCGTCACCCCTTATGCCCCCGAAAAGGGTTCCCTGGGGGCCAGCGGTGACCTGCTGCCGTTAGCCGCGATTGCCGTCGTGGCAACCTGTGATGCCGATGGCGGGGGGTACAGCGGCAAAGCCTGGTACGCGGGAGCACTGATGAGCGGTGACGAGGCCATGCGCAAAGCCGGCATCCAGCGCCTCAAACTGATCGCCAAGGAGGGAAATTCCCTGATTAACGGCACCTCATTTATGACGGCTACCGGGTGCCTGGCCATCGACAGGTGTGAAAAACTGATCCGGCACAGCGAAATCACCGCCGCCATGAGCCTCGAGGCCATGCTGGCGGCATCTGCGGCCTTTCACCCATCTCTACACAAGGCTTCAAACCAGACGGGTCAGATCTCAGTAGCTAAAAATTTAAGAAAATTGCTGCAGGGCAGCCGGCTGATGGATTCCACGGACAGGGTTCAGGATGCGTACTGCCTGAGGTGCGTCCCCCAGGTGTTGGGCCCTGTCAAGGATACCGTTGCCTTCGCACGAGGGTATATCGAACGGACCTTGAACGCCGGCATCGACAACCCGCTGATTTTCGAATCCGATGGCAAGGAGCCCTACGTCTGCCTTTCCGGAGGAAATTTTCACGGCCAAGGCCTGGCGTTCATGATGGATTTTTTGTCCATCGCCATGTCGGAAGTGGCCAATATTTCGGAGAGACGTTCCTTCGCCCTGCTCACACCCGCATTGAATTACGGGCTGCCCTCCATGCTGATTCCCGCAAACGGTCTCAATACCGGGTTGATGGTCGCCCAGTACGCCGCCGCTGCCCTGGTGTCGGACAACAAAACCCTTGCTCACCCGGACAGCGTCGACTCCATACCCACCAGTGCCAACCAGGAAGACCATGTAAGCATGGGTGCCAACGGTGCCCGCCATTTGTGGGAAATCCTTGAAAACGTAACCAACGTGATCGCCGTCGAGTTCCTGTGCGCGGCACAGGCCGTCGACCTTCGTGAAGATGGCCCCCTGCGCCTCGGTGAGGGATCCCGAATCGCCCATGGTATCGTTCGAAAAAGCGTGGATGTCTATGACAGGGACAAGGAAATGACACCGGATATCACCCGGCTCGCAAAGCTGATCAAAAGCGAGGAGATTATCGCGGCTATTGATGATGCTTAGAAATTTGGAATCAAATATTCGTTAATTCGTTTAACGAGGTCTGAAAAAGGAGAATTGGATCATGAAACCTGAAATTTTGTATGAAGTGAAGGCCCAGCGCGGGGACACCCTGCGGTGTAAAGGCTGGAAGCAGGAAACCCTTTTGAGAATGCTGGAAAACAATATGGAAAATGCCGAAGCGCCGGAGTATCTGGTGATCTACGGGGGTATTGGCAAGTGTGCGCGGAACTGGGAATCCTACCACGCCATCGTCGATTCTCTTAAAAACCTGGAAAACGACGAAACCCTGGTGGTGCAGTCGGGCATGCCTGTGGCCATATTCAAAACCCACAAACTCGCGCCCCGTGTGGTCATGGCAACCACCAACATCATGAAGGCAACCTGGCCTACATTCTATGACCTGCAGGAAAAAAACCTCACCATGTTTGCCCAGTACACGGCGGCACCGTGGGAATACATCGGAACCCAGGGAGTTATTCAGGGCACATTCGAAACACTGGGTGCCATCGCCGACCAGCAGTTCAACGGTTCTCTGGTGGGAAGGATTCTCCTAACGGCAGGCCACGGCGGCATGGGGGCCAACCAGCCAAGGGCCATGAACATGCACGGCGGCGTCTGCATCAATGTGGATGTCAACGAAGCCGTTATCGACAAGCGTATCGAAATCGGTTTTACCGACATCAAGGCCGAAAGCCTGGATGCGGCCATTGAAATGGCCAAACAGGCGGCTGCAGACAAAAAGGCCCTTGCCATCGGTGTTGTGGGCAATGCCGCCACCCTGTTCTGGGAAGCATACGACCAGGGATTCGAACCCGACATCGTCACCGAAATGTGTCCCTGTCACGATCCGCTTTCCTACATACCCGAAGGATATACGCCGGCAGAAGCTGAAGATCTCAGGGTTGAAGACCGCGATGTCTACCTCGAAAAAGCCCGCCAATCCATGGTCAAGCAGTTGAAAGCCATGAATGCATTTTCCAAAAAGAAAGGAATTCAGGTGTTTGAATATGGCACCTCCATTCGCAAGGAGTGCCGTGATGCCGGTATGCCGGAAGAGGAAGCCATGACCATACCGGGGTTTGTGGCCGAGTATATTCGCCCCCTGTTCTGCGAAGGACGGGGTCCCTTCCGCTGGACCTGCATTTCAGGTGAGACGAGCGATCTCGCACGCCTGGATGATCTAGTGCTGGAAATGTTTCCGAAAGACAAACTGACGGTGAAATGGATCAATTTAGCCCGTGAACATCTGCCCATCGAGGCGCTCCCGGCCCGCGTGTGCTACCTGGGATTCGGAGAGAGAAAGGCCTTTGCACTCAAGGTCAATGAACTGATCAAAAAAGGCGAAGTAAAAGGCCCGGTAGCCTTCTCACGGGACAATCTGGACTCGGGATCCATCGTAAACCCCACGTTTGAGTCCGAGAAGATGAAAGACGGCGGGGATCTGATCTCCGACTGGCCCATGCTCAACGCACTGCTGAACTGTGCGGCCATGTGTGATCTCATTGCTATTCAGGCCAACTACTCCATGGGAGAAGCTGTTCACACCGGTGTGACCATGATCGCCGACGGCAGCGATGAAGCCGACTTTCGTCTGGACGCTTGTATGACCACCGACTCCGGGATCGGGGTGGTGCGCCATGCCCAGGCAGGCTATGAAACTGCCCGCGAAACAGCCGAGGGCCGCGGCCCTCTGACCAGCGAAAGTATCAAGGTTCCGCTCTGGTGGAGTCCCGTGGCGACCTTCGGTCCCGAAGGCGGACGGCAGCTGCGTCGCAGTGCACACACCAAAGAATAAAAAGGAAAACGACCCATGATGAACAACATAAAGCTTAAGCTGCTCACCACAAACGAAGTGACGATGCTGCACGAAAAATGCTTGCACGTCTTGATTAACAAGGGCGTGTCCGTTGAATACACCAAGGCCCTCGAAATCCTGGACAAGGCAGGCGCTCATGTCGATTATGCCACCCAGATGGTCCGCTTTCCCCGGGATATCATCGAAACTGCCCTGGCAACCGCACCCAAAACATTCACGGTGAAGGGGAGTGAAGCGAAATATGACTTTGAGTTGCCGCACCCCACCGGGTCTTTTTACACATGTACCTGCGTGCAGACCATGCGCTACCACGATCCTGAGACCAACCGGTTTTCCGATGTGACCTCGGAGCGGCTGGCCGAGTGGATCCAGTTGGCCAGCCGCCTTGATCATATCGACAAAATAGCCATTCAGACCGCCACGGATGTTCCCCAGGAGACGGTGGACGTACATTCCCTCAACATTTTGCTCCAGAATACCGCCAAACCCCTGATGGTGCTGCCCTATTGTCTCGAAACCGTCGAATACCAGTTTGAACTGATGCTAGCCAGGGCGGGCAGCGCCGAAGCACTTAGGGAGCGGCCCATGCTGTTTATGTATCCAACCTCCCTTTCTCCCCTGAAGTTCAAGCCCATGGACATGGAGGAGATGATCCAGTCGTGCCGCTATGGGGTACCCATGGTGGCCAACTCCCTGGGTATTTCCGGGGGGACCGCCCCCATGACCGTTGCCGGCACGGCACTTCTGGCCGGTGTGGAAATTATGGCCATGGTGGTGATGGCCCAGCTGATGGCACCGGGAATTCCGGTGATCCCCTCAGTCTACACCACGAGCATGGAAATGGCCACGGGCAACGCTCTTTTGGGCAATACCGAGAGCATGCTGGGTCGAGCGACTGCCGGCCAGTTTATCAAGGAGGCTTTTGGTCTGCCGGTGGAAACCTTTTCTTTCATGACCGATGCCTATTTGTCAGATGGACAGGCGCTCCTGGAAAAATCCCTTATGCCTGCCCTTCTCAGTCTGTCGGGCAGCGATATCCAGTACGGTGCAGGCCGGCTGGGCGGGTCAACCTATGCAAGCCCGGTTCAGCTTATTATTGACGATCAGGTGGCCCAGATCGTGAAGCGTTGCACCGCCGGTGTTGCAGTCAGCGAAGATGACCTGGCAATGGAAGAGATCATGAATATCGAACCGGGAAGCGATTTTATGTCCAGTGAGCACACCCTGCGTCACTGCCGGGAGGGAATCCGGCCCGATCTTTTCGTGGCACCTTCCATCGATGACTGGGGAGCCGAGGGTCGCAAAGATCTTTACCAGCGCGCCGTTGAAAAGTATCGTGACATGAAAAAGGATCTTGCTCCTCCTCCGTTGCCCGAAGAAGTACGAAAAGAGATGGACAAGATAGCCAGGCACGCCGACGAGTTCCTGGTAGGCAAATTGTAGTCATTTCGGTTGTCGAGCCATAAAAAACCTAACCCGGATAAACCGGAAATTCTAATATCGAATTTAGAATTTTTCACATCCAACCCGGTGAATCCGGAACCAAAATTCTGCGCAAACATGATGCGATTTCAATAAATAGGTACTAAGCTTTTTCCGAGACCGTGCTTGGGAAAAGTGGCCCCTTCGGGGCAGTTGTCAAAACCAAAACTTGAACTGCAATTGTATAACCGGGATAAAACGGCCTCCGGCTCGTAGATTCGAACCTACGGCTCGGAGAGAAACAAAAAATTTCAAGCACCAAATTACAAATAAATCTCAAATTTCAATATCCAATGACCAAAACATTCAACGCGGTTGTACCGTATCGTTACCCAAATTTTTGTCTGCCGGTAATTATGCAATTTGGCACAAATGCCGGTGGATCATCCATTTGGAATTTTGAATTTCGGTCATTGTGATTTGTTTGGTATTTGTGATTTATTATTTGATATTTTTTAAATGCTGAAACCTGACACCCGATACCGTCAGTTTCTTACAACATGTTGTCAGAACATCGCCGCTAAGGGCCTAATATGGCAATAGCCCAAGCTGGAAACATCCTATTCGTACTGGCGCCAATGGCCGGCTGGATAATCCATTTAGGAGCTTTTAATTCCGATTTCACTCGTCAAGTATTTCTTTCAGTTTTTCATGAATGCGTGATTGAATTGAAGGTGCGCCGGTGTCAAGCCAAGAAGTCAGATCCATGCGATCCCAAAGGGAAGGTACCCATACCGCTGAGCGAACATGTCGGAGAGTATGATCGTCAGCCAAGAAGGATTTGGTTTTAGCGGAACGTTTGATTACATCTAAGGCTATGGCCTCCTGATCGACCTCGACACCGGATGCGATTCGGATAGCCATTCCACCCAGTTCCTCTCCCAAAATGAGCATCTCCAACGATGCGGTTTTCCCTGATGAAAGATACCCCAAATTGTGGATAAGGGGGGTTCCGGCGAGGACGGCCATAAGGAGATTCGATCCGAGCTCTGCGGCCGCTCGAGAATCGACGATATGGGCATCGGATTGGCCGGCCCCGACCCAACTGGGGATACCGATAGCTTCAAAATAATCGGTGGCTGCTAAGCATGACAATGAATATTCCGGTCCACCGTAAGCCAGGCTGCCGGTATGCATGTCCATGGGCAATACGGTCGATCCTGACATGATTGGGGCACCGGGCGCTTCGAGTTGGTGTACTACGATGCATGCCAGGGTTTCGGCAAATGATTGGGCTAAGGCGCCTGCCAGAGTGATCGGGCCGGTGGCACCGGGCATGAGCCCTGGATAACAGACCACAGGCAGAGATCTTCGGGCGGCATATCGCAGGCGCTGACACAACTCTTTGTCCATGCTGAGGGGCGAGATGGGGCCGGTTAGTTCAAGGACAAACGGCTTTTCTGCAAGAAGTTCCATGCCACCAGCAATGTCGCCGCAGTAATTCCAGATTTCATTGCTTTCCGTACCATCATGGGCCGTGAACATGACCGGTTTGATAGTCAGTTCAAGCATGGTTTGCACGGTGACCAGTGCTTCCTCCTGAGCTGGAATATCGTGGGGAGTACCCAGGGAGCCAACCAAATCGATATGTTTGAGCCGGTCGCACACTCGGGCCGATCTTCTGATATCCTCCAATAAACATGGGCGGTGCGTTCCAGTTTTATCGTCCAAAATATTTATACAGTTTACTCCCGAACTGAATTGGGACCGAGTAGCATCCGTATCAATGGCGATTTCGTTGTTGCGATTATATAAAATCATCCTATCTGGAACGGTGGCCAGCGCCTTTCCAACCACCTCCCCATTGAATAGGATATAGCCGTCATCACCCTCCCGGCATCCATGATCGTTGAGCCGCTTGCGTGTATCCTCATCAGTGATAAAGACACCAATGTCACTTAAGATCCGGAGGGTTGCCTGATGGATTTGGCGTGAATCATCGACACTAAGAGCGCGTAATCGCAATTTCGAATTCAATTTCATAAAGCACCTATAACCAAAATACAGTTTGTCATGGTTTCAAACTCCTTTTGAGACCCCCAACCTTTTAGGGAAAACACTTGACAATCTCGCAACGGTCACATATCTATCTTATATATAACATGCATATCTGTATGTATGCAACATTTTATTAAAGAAAGGGGCCTGTTCATAGATCAATACCCTATATGATATACTTATTGGTGTAATCCGGGTTTTGATACAACCAGCAGACAGGAAAGGAGATTTTAATGAAAAGGCCGGAGAAGCAGAATATGCCGAAATTGATCAAAACCAAAGGTTTGGTGGATGTGGAGCAAGAAACGATTCTGCCGCACGCTTTTGTTTTGGTGGAAGGTGATAAGATAAGTACCGTCGGGTCCCAAAAAGATCTGGGAAGCGGGGAAACCCTCGGAGAAGTTATCGATCTTTCCGATAAGTATGTACTACCCGGACTGATCAACAGCCACGCTCACCTGTGCATGCCGGCGGATAAAACACCATTGACGACCTTATCTGCGGAAACCAATGAAATGTTGCTGCTCACGGCCGCGAACAACGCTCGCAAGGCCCTGATGAGCGGAGTGACGACCATAAGGGATTGCGGCGATCGCGACGGATTGATTTTTCAGCTGCGCCGTGCCATTGAAAAAGGACTGGCAGAGGGGCCCCGCATCATTCAAAGCGGCCCCTTCATAACCATGACCGGAGGGCACGCTCATCAGGAGGGCCGGGAAGTAGACGGAGTCGAAGAAATGGTCAAAGCGGTACGACAGAGTTTTAAGGTGGGTGCGGATTTCATCAAGGTTATGGCCACTGGTGGGGGGACCCCCGGAACCTACCCGGAGTTTGCCTCTTTTTCCGTGCCCGAGCTGAGCGCCGCCGTAGAAACCGCCCATCGCATCGGCAAGACTGTCGCAGCCCACTGCAGAGGCATCCCCGGCATTTGCAACGCGATCGAGGCGGGGATCGACCATATCGAGCACGCCTGTTTTGAATTGCCCGGATCCATCCTTCAGTTCGATTCGACTATTGCCGATCGAATCGCCGCATCCGGCATTTATGTTACCCCCACGATCCAGCTGTACCGGGATATGGTAAATAATTTGATTGAAAAACAGGAGAAAGAACCATTGTCAAAAGAGGAGGAGAATACATTAAACTTGATGTCCCGCTGTGTAGAGGAAAAATTGAGATCTTTACAGGGAATGCTGGATGCAGGGGTGGTTTGCGTGGCCGGTGACGATGCCGGGTTGCCCCTGACCCCTTTTGACTGCCTCTGGCTGGAACTGGACGCCATGGTGGCCGGTGGCATGAATGCCATGCAGGCGATGGTTGCAGCGACCCAAACGGCGGCCACCGCCATGGCCCGAGAGGATGATATCGGATCGATCGCGGTGGGCAAGCAGGCCGATATCATCGCCGTGGAAAGCGACCCCTGCCGGGATATCACCACCCTGGCAAACCCCTCTTTTATCATGTGCGCCGGCCGAATTTACCGTCAATAGCCATCTCGACAAAAATTTTTCTGAGGGATGAATGCAAAGATGCCCTTTGGGAATTACATGTAAACCACCGGTCATGCCGGTAGCCATGACCTTTCGTCCACCCCAAAACAGAGCAAAGGAGGTAAGACTATGTCAAACATTGAAGCATTGAAAAACAGGTTCCTGAAAGGCCGAATCACTCGCCGTGAATTTCTGGCACAGGTATCCGCTCTGGGCCTGGCCGCAACGCTCTCCCCTGCCTATTTAGGCACACCGGCACGGGCGGCAACCCCGAAATCAGGTGGGCGCTGCAGGATCGCCTATAACGACTGCGGCACGAGCGATGGTCTGGATCCGACCCTCAGCACATCGAATTGCTCGGGTCTTCTGCGGGGGCAGTTGGCCAACCCGTTGGTGGAAGAAGGACCCGGCGGGGTGCTGATTCCAGAATTGGCTGAGAGCTGGGAGTCCTCTAAGGACGCGAAAACATGGACTTTTAAACTCCGACAGGGGGTTGAATTTCACAACGGTAAGACTTTCGATGTCGAGGATGCCATCTATTCCCTGGCAACCCATCGCCGGGAGGGAACCAAATCCCAGGCCAAAGCGTATCTGGCGGATGTCCAGGAAATAAAGGGCCGACGGGAAGTATACGCTGGTTTTTACCCTATCACAGGGAAACGTCGACTTCCCCACAATTCTTGCCTTTGTATCCCTACTCATGGTGCCCGCCGGAACAACCGACTATACCAACTTCATCGGCACCGGACCGTACACCCTCAAGCTTTTTGAACCGGGAGTACGCTCGCTTACCCAAAAAAATCCTAATTACTGGAAAGAAGACCGCGGGCATTTTGACGAAGTGGAAATACTGGGGATTGCGGATGTTAACGCCCGAATCAATGCGCTGCGCACCGGGAATGATTGATGTGATGAATGAATGTGATTTGAAAGAGCCTGCATTTGCTGGAAAAAGATCCCAATATCCAGATCATCCGCGTAACCGCCAAAGAAAGCATCATCTGTTTCCCATGCGCACGGACCAGGCCCCCTACAACAATAACGATGCCCGCCTGGCATTGAAATACGCCATTAACCGGGAGCAGATCGTTAAAAAAGTTCTTAACGGGTACGGTATCGTCGGCAACGACCATCCGATTGGGCCCGCCTATCGGTTCCATGCCACGGAAGCCGAGTTGCCCAGACGAGCGTACGACCCGGACAAAGCCAGGTACCATCTCAAAAAGGCCGGTCTGGAAGGCCACACATTCACCCTGCATGTAGCCGATGCACCCTATGCCGGCGCAGTGGATACCGCCATTCTGTATCAGCAGCATGCCGTCAAAGCGGGCGTCAATCTCAAGATCGTACGAGAACCGGATGACGGGTACTGGACCAACATATGGATGAAAAAACCGTTCTGTGCGTCAAAATGGAGCGGGCGTCTCAACGAGGACATGATGTTTACAACCGCCTATTCAGGCGGCGCTCCATGGAACGAGACATTTTGGAATAATGAACGTTTCATCCTGTTGCTGAAGGGAGCCCGAACTGAACTGGATAAAAACAAGCGACGCGAGATGTACGTGGAGATGCAGCGCTTGGTCCGGGACGAAGGCGGTTCGGTGATTCCGGTTTTTGGCGATTTCGTCTATGCTGCCAGCAGCAAAATCAGATTCGGCGAACTTTCTTCCAGCTGGGAACTTGACGGAATGAGAGCCCCCGAGCGCTGGTGGTTTGAATCATAGAAAAAATCTTCCGGTGAAGCTTCCCCTCCGGCGTGTTCGAGGCGAAGGTTGGCCGGGCGCTGTAACGACCGATCACATCCTCCCCGCTTTCGAATCCCTAGTCGAAGTGCACGAGCCATTGATAGAGATAGTGGGGTGCGGGGACACCCTGGATTTGATGGAAATCCTGGACAACGCGCCCGACAGGAACTTCGTTACCACCGATCACACCCTGCGGTACTGCCGGGATAACATTCGCTCTGGGCTTTTTGTTGTCGACAGCATGGATAATTGGCAAAAAAAAGGTGGTAAAGACCTTTACGAACGCGCTGCAGAAAGGTATAAGGAGATAAAAAAACAACTCAAACTCCAAGCTTTATCTGAAGAGGTCCGGCGGGAGATGGACAGGATTGTGAAACGGGCTGATGATCATCTGGTTGGCAAGTTGGGAACGGTCTGAATTTAAAATGATAATTGTCAGGATTCGTGCATAGGGATGAAAACTTCCATTTATGAGTTTGGAAAGCGAAACCACGTACTTGATATCTCGGCATATCTGGTGTTGATGGTGGGGCTTGTGCTGTTTCTCCTCAAAGGTGCTGAGGATCAAGGGTATTACTGGCAGTGGTTTCGAATTCCCGTTTTTCTTTATCAATTTGATGATGGCCGATTCATTGCTGGACCCATACTGCAGGGCCTGAAAATAACCTTGAATATCACCTGGATCAGTCTTCTTTTAACCTATGTCATTGGGCTGGTCACGGCCTTGATGCGCCTTTCCAACTCCTTGATTGCAAGGGGGGTAGCCCGCGCATATCTTGAGGTTGCCCGCAATACGCCTCTGCTGGTGCAGATATTCTTTATGTACTTTGTGGTGGCCCCCATTTTAGACATCGATCGGTTTACCGCCGGCATCCTGGCCTTGAGCCTGTTTGAGGGGTCATATGCTGCCGAGATTTACCGGGCAGGCATTGTGGCCGTTAACAAAGGACAATGGGAAGCCTCATACACACTGGGGCTCAGCACCTACCAGAGCTATCGCTACATCATCCTGCCCCAGGCCATTCGGCGGATCCTTCCGCCCTTGACCAGTCAGGCCGTGTCCTTGATCAAGGATTCATCGCTGGTCAGTGTCATCGCAATTTACGAGATGACCATGCAAGCCAATGAAATCGCTTCGGAGACATTCTTGGTGTTTGAAATATTCTTTACCATCGCGGCGATTTACCTGGCCCTGGCGCTGGTTTTATCCCAGGTTGTGGCCTACTTTGAAAAGCGATACCGGGTCGTTTCTTAGCTTTAATTTAAATGGTGGAGATCATGTCATGAGCAGCAAACAGTTGGGTGATTACATGATTAAGGTTGACAAGATCGGTAAGACCTTTCCCAACGGCGTGGTGGCGCTGAAAGATTTTTCCACAAACATACGCCGCAGTGAAGTTATGGTGCTCATTGGCCCATCCGGGTCCGGCAAATCCACATTTTTGCGTTGTTTGAACGGATTGGAGGAAATCGATTCGGGCTCAATTGTTGTTGATGGCATCCCCTTAGACGCTGATAAAAAGAATCGGCTGGAAATCCGTAAGGAAGTCGGTATGGTGTTCCAGAATTTTAACCTTTTCCCGCACCTGACGGTGTTCGCGAACATCACCCTGGCACAGACACTTGTCCGTAAACGGTCTAAAAGCGAGGCCGAGGACAACACTATGGAATTGCTGAAAAAGGTGGACATTTCGGAAAAAGCCGACTGCTATCCCAGTCAGCTCAGCGGCGGACAGCAGCAAAGAGTTGCTATTGCAAGGGCGCTGGCCATGAAGCCCAAGGTGATGATGTTCGATGAAGCCACCAGTGCATTAGATCCGGAGATGATCGGGGAGGTTCTGGAAGTGATGAAGGATCTGGCGATTGAGGGCATGACCATGGTGGTTGTGACCCATGAAATGGGATTTGCCCGCGAAGTCAGCGATTGGGTCATTTTCATGGAAAACGGCATGAAGGTGGAGGAAGGTACGGCCGATCATTTTTTTACCGATCCGAAGAAAGATCGTACAAAACTTTTCCTCAGTCAGATCCTGTAACATTAGATTGAGAATGTTCTGATGCAGGTTTCAGGTAATGAGACCGAAAGGAGGGCAGAGAAAAAAATAACCTTTGAAGTTTGAAACCACGAATTAAAGAAAGGAGAGGAAGACAATGAAAAAAGAAAAAATAAGAAAAAGAAGTGTTCTGGCGATGACCACAGCCCTGATGCTGGTCCTGTTTTTCTGCTTTGCGGGGTCTGCCTGGGCCGATGATATCAACAAGCAGATTGTCAAATCCAGTATTATCGACAAGGTGATGCGCAAAGGCAAACTGCGGGTCGGACTGGCCTCTTTTGTGCCCTGGGCGATGCAGGATAAAAAGGGCGAATGGGTCGGATTTGAGATCGATGTTGCCAAAAAACTGGCCGAGGACATGGGCGTCAAGGTCGAGTTCGTGCCCACCAAGTGGGAAGGCCTGATTCCGTCCCTGTTGACCGGAAAGTTTGATCTGATTATTGCCGGCATGACCGGAACGCCCCAGAGAGCCCTGAAGATTAACTTTACGATGCCCTACGATTATTCGGGGATGAACGTCGTAATTCATAAGAAATTCGCTGAGGGTGTCACCAGCTACAGGGATTTGGATAAGGAAGGCAATACGATTCTCGGGAGAGTCGGCACCACCGGTGCGGCATTGTCCAAGGAAACTTTTAAAAAGGCGAAGGTACGGCTGTTTCCGGATGAGGGACCCATGGTTCAGGAGCTCCTGAACGGTAACGCGACAGGCCTTCTGGCTTCGGCTCCCCAGCCGGCCCAACTGGCGGCCAAGTATCCCGACACCCTGGTTTTGCTGGAAGAGAACCTCGTGCAGCAACCGATTTGCATCGGTATTCCCAAGGGCGACCCGGATACGCTGGCCTATCTGAACAACTGGATTATCGTTGTACGCAACAATGGCTTTATTGAAAAAAAGGTTAACTATTGGTGGAAGAGTCTGGAATGGGAGTCGCTGCTTAAGTAAGCAAGATTATCAAAAAGAGAAAAACCGCAATGGCGCCGGTGCGGGAAGCCGGTCCCATTGCGGTTTTACACCGAATCTGCGGGATGCTGCGTGTACAAGAAAAATATCCGGCTGAAAAAATCAGACTTTATATTCTGCGCCCTATTCCTGATAGCAGGTGTCCTCGCCTATTACCGCGTGGAAATCGGCCTCAACTACAACTGGAACTGGGGAAAAATTCCGCAATTCCTGTTCCGCTTTGACGAGGAGAGCGGTAAGTGGGTGTCCAATGTGTTGATGTGGGGGCTGTATAATACCATCCGCCTCAGTATATTTGGTACCATCCTGGCGTTCATACTGGGCACGATCATGGGGATCTGCCGTTCCTCTAACGTGGTTTTCCTGCGACTGGTCAGTGGTACCTATGTCGAGACCATGCGCAATCTGCCGCCGCTGGTGATCATTTTTCTTGTCTATTTTTTCATCGGCACCCACCTCCTGCCATACAGTGGTCTGGGTGATGCCCTCGAAGGTCGCGACAATCTGCTGGTGAGGATCGTAACGTTTTGTCTGGCCCCACCGTCACAACTCACCACCTTCCTGTCCGCTCTGTTTACCCTGGCGATCTTTGAAGGTGCCTACATCACCGAGATTGTCAGGGCCGGGATTCAGTCCATTAACAAAGGGCAATGGGAAGCGGCCCATTCTTTGGGCATGACCACATACCAGCAGATGAGATATATCATTTTGCCCCAGGCGTTTCAGCGAATTTTACCCCCCCTGGCAGGCCAATTTGTTTCCCTGATCAAAGACTCATCCATCGTTTCCGTCATTTCCATACCTGAATTATCCTTCCGGGCCAATGAATTGATGACCGGCACCCTGCTCACCATGGAGATCTGGATTGTGGTTACCATCATGTACCTATTGCTGACCTTACCCTGTTCCATCGCCATCCAAAAACTGGAGGCGCGCGTCGCCCGGGGTTTGCGGTAGCGGGTACAGCATCCTTTCATCAGCCTGATAAACAGGAAACCATGATGTCCAACTGCATGAAAAACATCTGGATTATCGGTCTAGGCCAATTCGGATTGCATGCTGTTCAGTATTTGTCGAAGAAAAATAAGGACATTCAATTCGTTTTAGTGGATGCGATTGAGGCCAATCTCATGCAAGCTGCAGGCCCCAATCGGAGCCTCGAATTGGCAGACGGGGTGGGCTTCCTGGAACGGAACCTGCACACCGATGAAGGACCAGACTGGATTATTCCCGCAGTTCCCATCCACCTTGCCGCTGAGTGGTGTTTAGTCAGACAGAAACCCGAGCAGTTTAGCCGTGTTCCATTACCGGCCGAAATCAAGCTGCTTCTCCCCAACCCCATGGAGGCATACAATGGGGACATTTACGTAAGCCATGCCGATTTCAGATGCCCGGGCGATTGTGCTGAACCCCGTGATATCTGTACAGTTACCCAAAAACCCAGAAAACGGAACATGTTCGAGGTACTCGCTGATATAAATATACCTGCATTTCAGTCACTGGTCATCCGGAGCCACCAGTTGGGGCCTGGCATCGGAGGATACCGTCCTGTCATGCTGTTTGAACTCTTGGAGCGGGTTAAGCAGGCCGGAAGCAATCTCCTTGTAAGCACAGCGTGCCGCTGCCACGGGGTTGTTACCGGAATGGTCCGAATATATAGTTGAAACAAGATTTTTGTCCTGCGTGGGGTCCTGGTAAAAGATCCCTTTTAAAACGACCATTTTCTATCCTAAATCAATAATTTTTCTGAATGATCTTTGATTTCATCTAAAAATGTATTCACACCTGCCAAAATGCTTGACTTTTGTCCCTTTTTGTAAAAAAGGAAGGTGGGCAAGCCACTCACATTTAGTTCAATGAGTAATTCCCGATTAGGACCTATCTCCATTCTATAAAAGTTGACCCTGCCCGCCAACTCTTCAGCAAGGGCCTCTACCTGAGGCTTTAAAGCTCGACAAAAACCTCATCCTACCCCCCAAATGGCAACAACGACAGGTACGGTGCTCCCTAATACATCGGACTTAAACCCATTCGTATTAACTTCTTTCATAATGATTTTCCTTTCTGATTTTAACTCGGTGCGCGCTAATATAGCTGGAAATTTTTGGTGAGATTATGATTCGTAATCTTACCTTAACAGAAATTTAAGCTATTTGACAACTATGATTTTTTATAGCCCCGTATAGTGCCGGACGATTTCAAATTGACTTTTGTCCTGATTTATTTTACTTGACAAATACAGCTATTTTAAAGTAATTTAATGCAAATATATATCGCTCCCACGACCAGTGAACCTATCATCGGAATTGTGCTCTCGCGACTAATTTTTCCATCTTCGCATACATTCTGAATGAATTGTACCGCACTTTCTAATTATTTGCTCAGTTAAGATAGATTAGAGTTTTCTTTAAACCTTGTTTTATACACTGGGAAAACCACAAATAATGAAATCTTTCCAAAGGAGGAAATCATGATCGTAAAAGTTATGATTAAAAGAAAAATCAAGGAGGGTAAAGCCCGAGAAGTGTTTGCTCTGTTAAACAAATCCCGTTCTGATGCCATGAATCAGAAAGGCTACATCACCGGCGAAACACTGATGAACCATGATAATCCTCAGGAAATTTTAGTGATTGCCATGTGGCAGGACATGGAGAATTGGCTCCAGTGGAGAGAAAATCCAGAACGGAAAGCCAACGAGACTATCCTGGAAAGGTGGTTGGAAGAACCTACTGCTTACGAAAGTTATGTTTTCAGTACGCAATACGCTCAATTTGCCAAATAGATCCGACAGATATAAAAAACGTCTCGGAATTTCTATAATATATTGAAATCATGCAGCTTTTAACGACACTGGTTTTATGCCGCCTACATGGAATGAGGGAATGGTGGTAAATGATATTCATGTCCGGGTGAAAGTTATTTTATGAATATGCTTCATGAAGGAGCGAAAATGAAACTCGAGATTTTAGGAAGCTGCCCGACTTGTGAATCTCTGTTCTATGGCCGCCTTCTACAATCCTTAGAAATGGCGGGTTTGAGGGGAAAAGTCCAGGTAGAGCGAGTTAAAGACCCAAATTATTTTGTTGAATTGGGGGTATTCGCGACACCGGCTCTGGTTTTGGACGGTGAGGTAATCTCCAGCGGCAAATTGTTGCTGCCGGATGACATCTTGAGATTACTCCGAGCGAAGGGAATAGGGTAGGCCCGACGTTTGAAACCGGTTTTACGCTGGGCTGATGAAAATTCACCTGTAACTTGATGAACATAGACTTAACTTTTTAAACCGGTTTTGTTCCGCGAATTTGGTTTCAGGTGTCAGGAAAGGTAGACGCAATAGCATATCCTTGTATGAAACTAGGCCAAAATGGCATAGTTTCTTTTTCGATTAGACTGGCCGTTTTTTTGATCAGCGGCGCCGCTGAACACTGACACCTGAAACCTTACTCCCAAAAGAGGAATAAAAATGGGATAGAAATTAAAGGCCCCAATATGAGAATTTTCACAACCCTAGTTTTACGCTACTGCAAGCTCAGATTTAAAAGTTTGTCTGCTATCATTAAATTTGTCTCACTGTCTTTCAGCGATATCCGGATATAACGATTCGAAAGTCCCTTGAAGTTCGAGCAATTTCTAATAAGTATCCTCTCATGTAACAAAGTTTGGCAGATGGCATCTGACGTAAGCCGGTTAACCGACTTGGCAAGCATGAAAGAAGTAGTGCTTGCAAAAAGCTTTATACCTGCGGCATTTTTTAGTTTTTCGGTAAATCGTTTTTTTTCGGCTTCTATTAGTCCTTGAGTTCGATTAATGAAAGAGTTTATTTCAGCCTTGTGTTCCATCAGATATCGCACGCCAGCCTGGGCGAGAGCATTAACGCTCCACGGGGAGGGAATATCGTGTGAGTGTTTCAATTATGTTTTTTGATGCGATGATGAAGCCAATCCGCAAACCGGAAATCCTGAAGATTTTTGACATGGAATTTAAAATGATAACGTTTGGCAAACCACGGCCAATCATACTTTCATTGTCACCAGAAGTTACAAAGGGCAGGTAGGATTCGTCGATTATAAAATAGGTGTCCGGGAGGCTTTTACAAAGTGATTCAATCTCAGCAGCCGTGTACAAAGTACCTGTCGGATTATTGGGATTGCAGATAAAAACTGTATCGAACCCTTTCACCTGCTTTTTTATCATATTAATATCCGCTTTAAACCCCTGTGATTCTTGGGCGATGAAATACTCGAAATGGATGTTGTGCATGCTGCATGCATCCGCATAATCAGCATAGGTCGGTCCGAGGATCAGTGCTCTTTTTGTCCCAAGGGCCAGTGGTATCGAGTAAATAAATTGCGTTGATCCGTTGCCGGCAAGAACAGTTGCAGGATCGACGCCGTAGCGATTAGCAAAAGAAAGTACAAGTAAGTTGGAGTCGACTTCAGGCAATGCTGTTATGACATTTAAGTTTTCTTTAAGGAAATTTACAAGGCCGGGCGGAGGACCCAGAGGATTCACATTGCTGCTCATATCAATAATTTCAGAAGGCGCACAGCCGAGTCTGTGCGCGATATCATAGATATTTCCGCCGTGACCGTTTAACATGTATTATCTCCTGATAAAACCGTTAACAATTACATTGACTCAGCAAATACCGCCACTGCTTCGGCATATCGTCGGTGAGGCTGACTTTTACCAGAATTGGCATTCAGGGGTGCACTCTTTTTCTTTTGCTTTGCGATGATAAGGGTCCAATAATTTGGAGGTCTTTTAGCGAATTCCTTAAGGTCAGTTACAATCTCTTCTCCTGGAAGCCCGCATTTGGAAATTCCGACACAGTCTTGGAATAAATCGGTTTCATCCACCGCAGAGATTATATCTTCGACATTCCGGTATGCTTTCAGAAAAACCACGGTTTCCGGCTTACAGGAAAACTGTCTCAGACGGTCGCCGCCCTTGACACCTGAGGTAATCAATAGCGATTCCTCACCTTCCACCAGCGGGATATTCAAGCGGGCTGCGGCTGCCTGGTATGAAGTGATACCGGGAATGCTTTCTATCGCTACATGGGGTGCTGAGGCCTTAATATGCTTTAGGATGTAACCATAGGTGGAATAGGTCATTGAATCCCCTACTGTTAAAAAGGCCACATCTTTGCCCTGTTCCAATTCATTTATAATTATGCGTGCATTTTCAGCCCACGACTCCCGAGTTTCTTTTTTATCTTTTGTCATGGGGAAAGAGAGCATCCTTATAGAAGTAGTTTCCGGAATATGTGGTTTAGCAATGTTCACAGCAAGACTGTGGTTGTTTTTCGTGGATGCCGCTGCAAAGACGACATGCACCCTGCTTAATATTTTTGTAGACTTGAGCGTGATCAATTCGGGATCACCGGGTCCAACCCCTATACCATATAAGGTTCCAATTTTTGTTTTCATGATACCCCCCTTTCGAATTTGGACTTGGGAATGCCGGCGCATCGGAGCAGAGAGCATGGAGTTATCCGTCAATTAGTCGTATTTGTTTGGAAATTTAAACCTAACTAACAGATACCTTTTGTTCTCTGCTCTATGGATCATACCATTCAGCGTCCAACATCAGCAAACATCGAGCATTAAGATTCAACCATGGCCATTCCAGCCAAGGCGTCCGCGACGCTCACGGTTAAGTTTCACACCTCCTTTCCGGCCGAATTTTGAACGGCAGCCGTAATTCGTAATTATTAAACCTTCCTTTAATACCGCAGCGTTTGCAAATTCAACCGGCTGCCATATCCTCCATAAAAAAATCCCCGACTCTAAAATATAGAGACCGGGGATAAAGCCGTTTTTCCCATCCCCTCACAGAAGCAGTGAACGTACTTTTGTGATGTATGGATCACATATCAGGCAGGTCTTCTGGCTCCCACACCCTTTTAGCGGCCTTCCCATCTCGCTTCAACGGAACAGTGGCACGTCGAATGCTAAAAGCGTTCCTTTTCTCTTAAAATGGAAAAGGCGAGGTTACAGCGGCGGTCCCGCTCCCGATTTTCACGGGATTCCCTGTTAGGCTATAAAGCACCTGATACACAGATTCTATCTTATATCCGGAGTATCGAATCCAGCGCCTATTGCGC
>PVMK01127538.1_pt1 | contig 36712 bp, 30 predicted proteins | sample 1853481 | NCBI WGS metagenome assembly PVMK01 (sample SAMN08533507, study PRJNA380276) | Marine sediment metagenome, whole genome shotgun sequencing project. | reverse complement strand
TTGCAGGGGTATTTTATATATCAAGTACGACCTCGTCGTCTCCGCAAGATGATTTTGGGTAGGAGCAACATATTAACGCCTCGCCCTCCTCCGGAGCGGTCATCGGGGATTCCAGGTAATCAACCTCGCCAGCCAGAATTACTGTTGAGCAGGTCTGGCATATCCCCGACCTGCAACTGTAAGCCGGCCGCAAACCTTCAGACTCCGCCAGGTCGAGCAAAGTACCTTTGGTAGGATCCCATGTCGCTTCTTTTGCGGATCTGGTAAACCGCACCGGTACCGGTGGCCGGTCCGCCAGGTTTTCAGCCAGCCCGACAGTTTTACCGGGTTGTTCCCTCAGAAGAGTGGCGCCGGCGCCGAAAAACTCGTAGTGGATTCTTTCATCCGAGACCTTGAGATCCTTCAAGCCTTCGTAAAGCGATTCCAAAAAGGGCAGTGGGCCGCACATATAGAATTCGTAGTCGTCCAATGGCAACAGGGATTTGATCAGGCCCATGTCCACATGGCCTGTACTATCGTATTGTTTACCTTCGATATCATCTTCGGCCGGCTGGCTGTAGCGCACATGCACATTCAGACAAGGATTATCTGAAGCAAGCTCGCGCACCTTCCGGTCAAAAGCATGGACTTTGCCGTTTATGGCGCCGTGGATAAACCATACTGGCCGGCTGCGGCCGCAGCTATGACTGTCTTTGATAAGTTGCTCAAGCATGCTGATCATCGGTGTCAGACCCACTCCACCGCTGAGCAGCACGACGGGCCGGCTGCCGGACTCGTCCAGGGTAAACTTACCCCGCGGCGCCATGGCACGGATCGTGCCTCCTACTGTCACTTGATCGTGAAACCAGGCGGACGCCATACCGGGAGGTAAATCAGGCTGTGCGGGTGGCTCTCTTTTGATGGACAAGCGGTAATAACTACCGTTGGGAGCATTCGAAATCGTGTAGGTTCTCCGGATCGGTGATGACGTGCCGGGAGGCTGAATCTCGATGGGTAGAAACTGCCCTGCTTTATGACAGCCCACCCGTGATCCATCCTTTGGCTCAAGATAGAACGAAGTGATTACCTCGCTTTCTCTTTTCACTTTTGCCACGGTGTAGCTGTGATAGACGTTGGCGGTCTCGAGTTCGTGTAACTTTGCCTCGACTTCATCCCATGAACCCGTCTGATCAAGGCTTGCTGAATAATCAATAAAATTCCAGTGGATGGGCATCGCGTTTTCGACCAGGATGCCTTCGTCCAGGGTGAACCTGACCAGGCGCTCCGCGCCGGCGAAGGCCCGGCGTTCTTCGCTGTCCCAGATAATCTCTGCAGAACATGTCAGGTATAAGAGATCACCTTGTTCGAAATCAATGAACAATAATCCGGCCCGGGGGTTGAGCAGAATATTGCCCATGGTGTTGAAATGATAGTTACCCGAGAAGTCCGGAAAAGTCAGCTTGTTTTCATCGTCAATACGCACAAATCCAGGCTTGCCACCCCGGTGGGAAACATCCACACCCTGGGTTGCATCGCCGGAATTGTCTGAAAAGTGGGTTGCAATAAAGAAATTGTCAGCCTGTGAAATGATTTTTCGAACCCGTTCATCAAATCTGTGCACAGGCCGAACCGGACGGGTTTCGCCAATTTGATCGAAGGCAGGCAAGAACTCAAAATCACGGGCCTGTATGTATTGCGGACAATTTCCGAAAGCCTGGTGCACACCAATCCTGAATTGACCATCGCCCATCCGTGTCACTTCACCGTTCAGGCGATTGCGCCGGCGAGTCGAGTACTCGATACCGAGCATGCCTACATTCACACCCTGGGCCAGATTTTCGTTCAATGGATCACCAAAAATGGGCCGCGAATGAATCTCCAGCGTGTGTGGGTCAGGGGAGTTCAAAAAACCGGGGCGTCCCACCATGACTGAAGCCCAGGGACGCCCTGATTTGTCAACCGACCCCATCAACAACATGGGCAGTTGTGAATAAAATTGGCGATGCTCGCCCGGCATGTAATCGCGGATGAACCGTTGTCCCACGTTCTCGACCTGCTCGCGAACGCCGAGTTGCGATTGGATCTGTTGCTCTCCCGGGTGGAAAGGTGAGGGTAGGGCATTCATCATCAGGAGAGCAACCAAGCGCCCAACAGGACAAAAGCAGTTAACGATCCGAGCACCAGGGTCAGCACTGCGGCAATGCCACGCTGGTCCGCTGATAGCGGTGAGAACAATGTTGCGACGCGGCCGGCCAGGGCAATAGGAAATCCCGCTCGCCACAGATCGCTAACCGCTTGTGGGCCGCCCCGCTCCATCACCTCTTGTACCATTCCCATGGCCCGGGCCACCGGACCAATCAATGCCGCGCTTTGAGTGCTTTGCGGTAAACGCCCGGCTGACACGGCCTCCAGAGCCTGGCGCAGCGGCTCCCTATCTGCTGCCCACAGCGAGCGGAAGAGTATTTTTCCTCGCTTGCTCGCCAATACCGTGGAGTTTGGTTTCGGGTCCAGCGCGCGATGCAAATTACCGTCTATGTTGTCGGCCACCACTGTCCATTCAATGTGATAGAACTCCTTTAATGCCCTCGCATGCTCCAGTTTCTCTTCCATGGTTTCAGCCTGGGGAAAGTGCTCCCCTGGATGCGCTTCGCGTACATAGACCATGATGAATTCGATCCACTTGCCGAACTCCTCGTATAAATCCTGCACAGACGGGGCAGCGCTCGCCGTGTTCGGGCACGTCATTGATCCGAAGATGAACAGGACGGGCTTTTCACTAAACACATCGGGGATTTCCAGGCAATCGCCGCTGGTAGTGATCAGTTCAAATGATGGCAGCGAGTCACCTGGACCCAGCGCCTGTTTACCAAAACTCAGATCACTGAACAACAAACGGCTTGTAAATCGCTGGTAGCGATAAACATCGCCGGCGTCCGATTCCTGCTGGTTGATATTGGCTGGATTCAAGGATCGTTCTGCTTGCCGAATGTTGCGTTGTCCTCAAATGCGACACCATGAGCAAGGGTCTTGTGTACCGGGCAACGTTTGGCGATCTGCATCAGTCGCTTGCGCTGCGCCTCATCGAAATCGCCCTCGATATGAACGTTGCTGGTAATTTTTTCGATATATCCCTTATCAGGCTTGTCACAGTCTTTGCAATCATCAGCGTGGACACTCGAGAAATCGTAGCTGGTGCTGACGGATTCAAGCGGGAGCCCCTTGTAGTGGCAGTACCAAGAAATCGTTATGCAGGTACAAGCAGCAAGGGAACCCAGTAGCAACTCGTAGGGATTCGGCCCTGTATCGCTGCCGCCGGCACTCAGTGGTTCGTCAGCCTTCCATTCGTGCCGTCCGTTGGATAGCTGCACGGCCATCCCCGATATAAGTATTGCAGTTATACGAGCCATGATCTGAATCCCGCCATTGATTCTGTTTACAATTAAGTATAGGCGGAATGGCGCAAACTGTTGTTGCCTGCCTGAAAAAGGGTCGGATCAGCGCGCAATGAGCGAGACCCGGCATTTATCCAAAGTAATTTAGCCGGTGTTCTGGATGCCGAGTGCGATGCCTTTGACGGTCGACTTGAGCGCCTCCAGCAGTTGGTCATCTTCACGCCCGCCTTCGCGCCAGCGCCGCAGCAGGTCAATTTGCAAAAGGTGGAGTGGATCTACATAAGGATTACGCAGGCGTATATTGCGCTGCAGCACCCGTTGATCATCCAGCAATTGTTCCAGGCCTTTTAATTCCAGTATCCGGCTGGTAGCAAGGTCGAATTCTGCCTCGATGCGATCGAAGAATTGGTTCTGGTCCCCCTGCACCAATGCGGTATAGCGACGACCAATGCCCAGTTCGGACTTGGCCAGTACCATTTCCACGTCGTTGACCATGGCCTGGAAAAAAATCTGCCGGGCCAGCATTTCACGAATGGATTCGATACCGAATTTCTTAATGGCGTGATCAAGCGCGGTACCGAAACCAAAGACGCCGGGAAACCCGACCCGGATCTGGGCCCAGGAGAAAACCCAGGGAATGGCTCTCAGATTTTCAATCCCTTCTCCACAGCGGCGGGAGGATGGGCGCGAGCCGATGTTGAGGCGTTCGATCACGTCAATCGGTGTTGTGCCGCGGAAATAACCGGGAAATGCAGAGTCGTCGTACACCATGCTTCTGAAAAGCCGGCGTGAAATCTGCGCCATGAAAGACATGATTGCGCTTTCCTCGTCGTTCAGTCCTGCAGCTTCTCCTTGCATGCTGTGTGTCAGCGTAGCGCCCGTCATCAGTTCCAGATTGCGCAGCGCAATAAAGCGCACACCGTATTTCTGGTTGATTACTTCACCCTGTTCGGTCAGTCGCAGAAATCCGTTCACGGTTCCCGGTGGAGCGCCGAGTATGCCGTTAACCAGGTTGCCTCCGCCCCGACTGACCGTCCCACCGCGGCCGTGGAAGAACACGATATCCACTTTCTGCTCCTGCCCTACCCCGACCAGTTGCCGCTGGGCTTCGTGCAAAGCCCAGCGGGAAGCGACGATACCGCTGTCCTTGTTGCTGTCGGAATAGCCCACCATCACGGCCTGGAGGTTTCTGAGGCCCTTCAGGTGGGCCCGATACACGTCCAGGGCAAGCAGCCCCTTGATGATCTCTGCGCCGGCTGTAAGATCATCGACGGTCTCGAGCAAGGGTGCAACATCCAGGTGCTTTGACGCGCCCAGATGCGGGCTGGCAATTTCGGCCAGGGCCAGCGCGGTCAGCACGTCATCGGGCCCCTGGGTCATACTGATGATGAACAGGCCAATGGCCGAACTTCCGTATTGTTGCCGGGCGCTTGATATGGCCCTGAATACCGCCAGGCTTTCCCTTGCCTGTGCGGACATTGGGCTGTCCTCGAACACGCTGGGCAGGCTGTTGGTCCTGATCAGTTGGGCCAGGGTTTCGGCCCGGTTCTGTGGGTTACGCTGCTCCCAGTCTTTGCAACCGAGTAATTCACCCATCACATGCCGGTGCAGCAGGGCGTCCTGCCGGACATCCAACGTCACCAGATGAAAGCCAAATGTGCGGGCGCGGCACAATAACCTGTTTACACCGGACAGTCCGGCATGTTCGCCCTTATTGTCACCCAGGCTGTCCCTGATGATTTCGATGTCTTCAATAAAATCATCGACCGATGTGAATTCGTTGCCAGTTTCATCCAGCGTGGCTGCCAGCCGCGCGGTCATGAATTTCAACAGGCATCGATATGGCATGTCCCGATGCCGTTCGGGAATCTGTCTGTTCACTTCCGGCATCATTTCCCGGTAGCGCTCAAGGCGCGTCTGAACTTCCCCGGATATACCGATTTCCGAACCTGACTGGCTAAGAAACCTGGCCAGGCGATTGACTTCGGGCAGGTAACACCTGATCACTGCCTTTCTCTGCTGCGCCAGCGTGGCCAGGATGGTTTCCGACCTGACGTTGGGATTGCCATCCATGTCTCCGCCGACCCAGGACCCGAATCGCAGAATGATATTCCGGAACAACTCTTCGCAGCTGTCGCCGCAATGCTTGTCAAATGCCTGCTCGAAAGTTTCATAAAAAACCGGAACAACGCGGTACAGGATGTCAGTGATGTAAAACAGGATATTGTCGAGTTCATCCGCGACCGTTGGCCGGGCATGGGGAACCAGCCGGGTTTGCCACGATGAAGTTATGGCAGCACGGATTCGTTGCAAAGCCAGCGTATCTTCAGCCGGAGTGAGTTCCGGGTTCAGGCGTTCGACAAGGCGTAGCAGGATGTCGTATTCCTTCTCCTGGATGGTGCGCCGTGTAGCCTCGGTTGGGTGGGCGGTGAACACCGGCTGAATTCGCAGGGCATTGATGCCGCTGGCCAGGGCTTGTCGATCGACTCCCGCCTTCTTCAACCGGCCAATCACTTCATCCAGGCTGCCCCGTTGCGCTTCAGCGCCGGCACTCTGATAAGCCCGGCGGCGGCGAATCCGGTGCACTTTTTCCGCCAGGTTGACTGCCCGCAGGTAGGAAGTGAAGGCTTGTATGACGAGGCGTACCTGATCCGGCTCAAGACTGCTGAGGGCTTGCTCAAGGCCGTCATCTCCCTCTCCTGCGTCTTCCCGCCGCCGGATTGAGGCCTTGCGAACCCGCTCAACGCGAGCCAGCAGTTCAGGCCCGTGCTGATCTACCAGCATCTCCCCTACCAATGAACCAAGCAGACTGACATCCGCCCGCAAGGGCAGATCTTTTTCAGGGAGATTGATCTTGCGGATTTCGCTCACTGAGCGAATATAACAAAAAGACCCCGCATTTGCGGGATCTCCATCCGCTTTTTTCAGACCAGCCGAACGTGCATGACGCCTTCAGTAGCTGAAATGGCTTCGATAATATCGTCGGTGGGTTCAGTTTCAATGTCGATGATGTTGTACGCCATGTCGCCAACGCTCTTGTTGACCATGTCGATCACGTTGATGTCGTGATCCGCAAACACGGAAAGGACCGTGCCGAGCACGCGCGGCACGTTTTCATTGTTGAATGTGATCCGGTAACCTCCATTCCTGGCCATGCGGGTCTGCGGATAGTTGACGGAATTCATGATATTTCCGTTTTCGAGGAAATCAATCAGCTGTTCCGCGGCCATGACCGAGCAGTTTTCCTCCGCCTCTGCTGTGCTGGCCCCAATGTGAGGAAACAGCAAAGTGTCTTTCCGGCCCAGCAGCGCCGGCACCGGAAAATCAGTGATATACGCCGCCAGCCGGCCTTCATCGAGTGCGCATATCACCGCATCGACATCGACAACCGCCTCACGGGCGAAATTGAGCAGCTTGGCCCCCGGCTTGAATCTTCGCAGCGTAGCTGCATTGATCAGGTGACGTGTCTGTTCAATGGCCGGAACATGCAGGCTCACGAAATCCGACATTTTCAACAAGGCTTCGACGCTGTCCACTTTCTGTACCCGGCTGGATAGCCGCCAGGCCGCCTCGACCGACAAACCAGGATCAAACCCGGCCACCTTCATCCCCAGCTCCAGGGCCATGTTGGCCACCATGGAACCGATGGCCCCAAGACCGATCACGCCCAGAGTTCTGCCGGCAATCTCGCTTCCCGCAAACTGCCTTTTCTCTTTCTCCAACAGCTTTGCCATCACTTCCCGATCGCTAATGTCAGTCAGTTCCTGCACTCGGTTCATGCCATCAAGAATGCTCCTGGATCCCAGCATGAGGGCGGCCACGACCAGTTCCTTCACGGCGTTCGCATTGGCGCCCGGTGTATTGAATACGACAATACCCTTGTGAGTGTAATCATCGATCGGGATGTTGTTCACCCCCGCGCCTGCACGCGCCACCGCCAGCAAGCTGTCCGGAACGGGCTCGTCATGCAGCTTCTGGCTGCGCAGCATGAAAGCATCCGGCTGTTCGACATCGGGACCGACATCGTATTTTTCCGCTGACAACCTGCTCAGGCCGGTTTGTGAAATCTGGTTAAAAGTGCGAATTCGGTACATTTTTTTGCTCCCCGCTCACTTGCATGCAGGCCCATTCAAGCCACGGCATTAATTGTTCAAGATCATTTTCTTCCACGGTGGCGCCACACCAGATACGCAGCCCCGCTGGCGCGTCACGATAGGCGCCAATATCATGAGCGACGCCTTCCTCGGCGAGCAGGGCGATCATTGCTTTAACCTTGTCGTCATCCAGGTCAAGCGTCAGGCAGACGCTGGTATTGGAGCGCTGGGATTTCTCCTTCGCCAGGAAATGAACCCAGTCGTGTTCTTGCACAAAACGCGCAATCACAGCGAGATTGCGCTCCGAACGGTCAATGCTGGCCTGCAAGCCTCCGATGCTCCTGATCCATTCGAGGGCATCCAGGTAGTCGGCCACACAGAGCATGGATGGCGTATTGATGGTCGCGCCCTTGAATACTCCCTCAATGAGTTTGCCGCCCTTGGTCAGGCGAAAAATTTTTGGCAGAGGCCAGGGTGGTGTATAGCTTTCCAGACGATCAACTGCGCGCGGGCTGAGGATCAGAATCCCGTGAGCACCCTCCCCGCCCAGTACTTTCTGCCAGCTGTAGGTGACCACGTCGAGTTTTTTCCAGGGCAATGGCATGGCAAACACTGCTGATGTGGCGTCGCAAATGGTCAAACCTCTGCGATCATCGCTGATCCAGTTACCGTCCGGAACTTTGACACCGGAGGTCGTGCCATTCCAGGTAAACACAATATCGTGATCCGGGTTGGCCTGGCCCATATCAGCCAGGTCACCGTAAGCCGCGGTATATGCATGCAGGTTCTCGAGTTTCAGCTGCTGCGTCAGGTCGCTCAGCCAGCCCTTGCCGAATGACTCCCATGCAAAAACATCAACGGGGCGCGCGCCCAGCAAGGACCACAGCGCCATTTCCACAGCCCCGGTATCCGATGCCGGCACGATACCCACCCGGTACCCTTCCGGCAGGTCCAGCAGTTCGGCAGTTTCGCTGCAGGCGCGGCCCAGCGCGGCCTTGCCCAGCGCTGAACGATGCGAGCGACCCAGAGTGTCCAGCGACAGATTTCTTACATCGTAACCGGGCCGCTTGCTGCAGGGGCCGGATGAAAAATTGGGATTACCCGGCTTCACAGTCGGTTTCATTTTTTGTCCTCAGCTGATCTGTTTCCCACGAGTTATAGTGGCCCGGGTTTGACCAACCCGGCATCTAACTAGTGTAGTGTATCAGCATATAATGGAACTCAGGGTTGACCCGCGTATCTAATCAGAGGTCATGTCAAACAGGCAACTCACGTTTTTGTGCACTGGTAGCTTCACCGCCATGGCGGCGTGCTTCCTGATGGCTGGCTGCGTCAGCCAGACCTGGGAGCGGCCTGCCATTCCGCCATTCGAAAACCAACCTCCCTATGTAGTCAAGGACGAAGATATCCTGAGCGTTTCCCCGGAGATGCTGCAGTTTGTCGACCGGCACACTCCCCGGGACATGAGAAACACAAGCAAAGCCTTCGCCCTGGCCTATGCGACTATGGATCCGAATTTTCTTGACTTCGACTACGATTCTTCCAAGACGCTGAGCGGGGAAGATACATTCGGGCAGAGGACAGGGAACTGTCTCTCCTTTTCCAACATGTTTATCGCCATGGCGCGGGCAGCAGGCATGAAAGCATGGTACCAGGAAGTGGAAGTTCCACAGGAATGGAGCAGCATCAACGACACCGTACTGGTCAGCAGGCATGTGAATGCAGTTGTGAAGGATGTCTACCTGAAGTACGTGGTTGATGTCAGCCGTAAGTACCGCAACGATGAGGTATTGAGCCGAAGAATCTCGGACAAAGAAGCACAGGCACAGTTCTATAACAACCTGGGCGCTGACGCCCTGGTCGCGAACCAGCTGGCAAAAGCTCATGCCTATTTTGCCAAAGCCATTGAGACGGACCCCTTCGCTGCCTATATCTGGTCGAACCTGGGTGTGGTCTACCGTCGAAATGGCCAGGCAGAAGACGCCAAAGCAATCTACCTGACCGCGCTGGATCTGGATTCTGAAGAATTAGTGGCTCTCAATAACCTGTATTCCATGTATATAGAACAAGGCAACGAAGCCGATGCCCGGGGTGTGCAGAAACGTGTAGAGAGACACCGGCGCAAGAATCCATACTACTTGCAACAACTGTCTGGCCTGGCTGTGGAAGAGCAGCGCTACGACGATTCCATCAAACTGCTCAAGCGGGCGATAAGGATGATAGATGAGGAATATCGTTTCCACCTTTCGTTGGCGCAATCCCTGGCCCTGAACGGCGAAACAGCTGCAGCACAGCTGAGCCTGGAACGGGCCAAACAACTGGCTCCTGCCAATCGTGACCTGGATGCCATCAGCCTCACCGAACTGGGGAGCATCTGATCGGTCACTAGGGCCTGTTACCACTTGCCAGGTCACTGCGTTGCAGGCCCTAGTCAGCGAGAGACTCCAGCACTTCTTCCATGCGTTCGAAAACCATTTGCATGGTTCGTTCGCGCGCTAAGGTCGTCAGGCGGAAATGATTTGTGTAAGGGACATTGAAACTGCTGCCCGGCGCGATCAACACGTGTTTCTTTTCCAGCAATTCAAGAGCAAATCGCTGGTCATTGAAATCAGTGAACAAGCTGGTATCGATACTCGGAAACGCATACATCGCGCCTTCCGGTTCCTGCAGGGACAGGAAGCGGCTGTTGGCAACCCCTTCGATAATCGCCTGGCGTGACTGGAACAACCGGCCACCAGGCGCAGTAAACTGCCGAATGCTCTGGAAACCACCCAGGGCGGTCTGGACGGCCCACTGTCCGGGTACATTGGCGCACAGGCGCAGGGACGAAAGCAATTCGACCGCGTGCAGGTAGCCCGTAGCATGTTCTCTGTCTCCACTGAAGGAAATCCAACCCACGCGGTAACCACATGCCCGGTAAATCTTTGACAGGCCGTTGAACGTGGCACAAAGCGCTTCGTGCACCAGGGTGGCCATTGGGATGTGTTCAGCCTCACCGTAGAGCATCTGGTCATAGATTTCATCGGCAAAGACCACGATCTGCTGTTCCTCGGCGATGCGCGCGATTTCTTCCAGCAACTCCTTGCTGTATACGACACCGGTCGGGTTGTTCGGATTGATCAGGACGATAGCACGCGTACGAGGCGTCACCAGGTTGCGGATTTCATCCGGGTCCGGCTGAAAACCATTCTCCGGCAGGCAATTGTAATAAACCGGTTTACCGTGATTGAGTGACACCGAGGCACTCCACAAAGGGTAGTCCGGGCTGGGCACCAGGACCTCGTCCCCGCCGTTCAACAGCGCTCGCAATGCCAGGTCGATGCACTCGCTGACGCCATTGCCCATAAACACATCGTCCGCGGTGACTTCCATGACGCCACGCTCCTGCTGATGCATCACCACCGCTTCCCGGGCGGGAAAAATCCCCTTCTGGTGGCAATAGGCCTCACTCTGACCGAGGTTCTCGATCATTGCCAAACGCATGGTTTCCGGCGTGCGGTAGCCAAACAGGCCAGGGTTGCCTATATTCAGCGAAATAATTTCGTAACCCTGCCTTTCGAGCTCAGATGCCCGGGCCGCCAATTCGCCGCGGATTTCATAGCGCACACCCTCGAGGATGTGGTTGGTTGTGATCGCTGTTTTATGCAATTTCGGCTCCATTGTTATCCATGAGGAGAATATCCAAAATGGCGCCACTTGTCGCTGTCGCGGCGCAGTTTCCGCTTGACTTGAGTCAATAGTGCAGGCTAGTCTGCCCGTCATGAGTTCATTTTTTCACTGCATGTGTGCCTGTTGCTGTTGCGCTTGTATGCGCAATGGCCTGCCGTGCGGTGTCTGAATATCCTGATTTAAACCACTAGATACAAAGACAATATCCGCATCGGCAAGCCGGGGCGGAATTTTTTCCTGTGCGCCCCGGTCATTATTTAAAACTGGAGAGCAGCGCAATGAAAACGCAAACAACCGCACAAAGAATTGAACAGGCAGGAACGAAGGAACACGGCATATCACACGGCCTGGATGGGCCTGGCGAATCCTGCCTCGCCCGCAGAACGATTCCGGAGCAAACGGAAACGGCTGATCCGCACCGTCTTCGCGTTTATGACAGCATCGTCGACCTGATCGCCAATCCGGACAATCCAACGCCCATGGTGAAACTCAGCGAACGTTTCAACACGGCGCCGGATTTCGACATTTACGTCAAGCTGGATGGCTTCAATCCCTTCGGGTCGATCAAGGACCGCACGGCCTTGTACCTGCTGCGAGGCACACAGCTAAAGAAAGGCCAGGTGCTGGCCGAACCAACCGCCGGTAATACCGGCATTGCGCTGGCCGCGCTGGCCAATGCGCAGGGTACGCCCATCGAACTGGCCGTACCCGAAGGCACGCCCGAGGAAAAGAAAATCCTGCTACGCTTCCTGGGGGCGGAATTGCTGGAAGTGGAAGACGAACTCTGCCCTCTTTTCCCAACCGAAGGCGCGCGCGGCGTGGTCAAGAGCCTGGTCGAAAGCAAGGCGCTCAAAGGCCGCTATGTAAGCCCCAACCAGTACGAGAACGAGTTGAACGTCGAGGCGCATTACCAAACGACCGGCCCGGAAATCTGGAACCAGACCGAAGGCAGGATTGACTATTTCTTTGCCGCTTTCGGCACCTGCGGCACCATCACCGGCGTTGGCCGTTACCTGAAGGAACGCAATCCCGACATTCAGATCATTGGAATCGAGCCCACATCAAGGAATCACAAGCTGTCGGGCATCAAGAAAATCTCGAACCTGCCGGACGAGTTCAAGCCAAAAATTCTGGATTATTCCCTGATTGATGACATTATTGCCGTCAACGACCGTGACGCCTTCGAAACCGGCATCCGCCTGGCCCAGACCGAGGGCATCATGGTTGGACCCACCACCGGAGCCCTGCTGCACGCGGCGCAGGTCACGGGCGCATCGGCCAGCGGAACCGCTGTGGTCATCTCACCCGACGACGCCACCAAATACGTCAGCGCATACGCTGAATACCTGGAGGATTAACCCGCATAATTCACCAGGGCGGACCGAATTCTGGAATGATTTACCAAACTGTTTCGCCAGCTACAGCGCAAATTCCGGATCCCTGGTGAATTATGCGGGCTAACCGTAGCGGCCTTCGATATAATCCGCAGTTTCCTTGTGTTGGGGAGTCACGAACATATCACCTGTATCGGTATGTTCGATGACTTTACCCATCAGCATGAAGATGCATTCTTCGCTGGCCCTACGCGCCTGGGCCATGTTGTGCGTAACAATCAGGATGGTATACCTGCCTCGCAGTTCCCAGATGAGTTCCTCGACTGCTTCTGTTCCTTTCGGATCCAGAGCTGAACAGGGCTCATCCATCAGCAATAAGCCCGGCTTGACCGGCAGCAAACGCGCGATACACAACTTCTGTTGCTCTTCCAGCGACAGGGCAGTTGCTTTCTGGTCGAGGCGGTCTTTGACCTTGTCCCACAGCAAGACCTGTTGCAGGGCGCTTTCAATAATTACGTCATGTTCCTCACGCTGGCCTTTCTTGCCGCTGCTGTGTATGCGATGGCCAAACAGAACGTTCTCACGAATGGAAATAGGTAAGGGATTGGGACGCTGGAAAACCATGCCGACCTGCTTACGCACTTGCAGTAGCTCCACGGCAGGGTCATAGATGTTCTCACCCATTACCTCGATACTCCCCGTGATTCGTACATATCCCAGGCGTTCGTTGATGCGATTGACGCTGCGCAAAAAAGTACTCTTTCCACAACCCGAAGGCCCGATCATCGAGGTAATAATTCCCTGTTTAATACTGAGATCGATATCGAACAGGGCCTGAAAGGTGCCATACCAGATGTTAAGCTTGTGCGTATTAATGGCGAGGTTTTTATCCGAACTCGTGTTAAGAACCGGGGCTGTTGCTGTCATCATCCGAATCTCCCCTCCACGTAGTCCCGTGTTCTGGGGTCACTGACCTCACCGGTGAACAGATCTTCCGTAATGCCGACATCCAGGCATTCCCCCTCCAGGAAAAAAGCCGTTCGGTCGGCAAGGCGCCTGGCCTGTTGCACCAGGTTGGTGACCAGGATGATCGTAATTTCACTCTTCAGTTCTTTCAGCACATCCTCGATACGCATGGTCGTAACCGGATCGACAGCGATCGAAAATTCGTCCAGCATCAGCAATTCCGGCTCTTGTGACAGTGCGCGCGCAATCGTCAGGCGCTGTTGTTGGCCTCCCGACAGCATGCTCCCCAGTGAATCGAGACGGTCCTTTACTTCATCCCACAGTGCAGCCCGTTGCAAGCAGCGCTCAACGATTACATCAAGTTCCGTCTTTTTTTTCTGACCAGCAAGCCGGGGAGCAAGGGCCACATTGTCATAAATCGACAGGGGTAAGCCCACCGGGAGTGGAAAAACCACACCGATCCTGCGGCGAAGGCCATAAACGTTCCGGACTTTGCTGATATCCAGGCCATTGAATGTGATTTCGCCCTCGACCGACATCTCCGTATTGAACATATCCATGCGGTTGACGGCCTTCAGAAAAGAAGTCTTGCCTGCGTTGGCCGGTCCGATAATGCCGAAAATCTCGTGTTCACGGATATCGAATGAAACACCTTCCAACGCTGTCTCGCTGCCATATTGAATGGACAGGTTGCGGACACCAAGCTTGATGCGGCCCTGCGCCGGCCGGCCCGGAACGGCGGTCTGGCCGGGGCTCACCATTTCTTCTTACCCCGCAGGTGCATACGCAGCGCGATGGACAGGCTGTTCATTAACAACACCAGGGAAATCAACACCAGGGCCACACCGAAAGGCAATTGCTCCGGTATGCCGGGCACCTGGGTAGAGACAACGAACAGGTGCAGAGACAGCGCCATGGTCTGGTCGAATACGCCTTGAGGTAAAAGCGGCAGGAAGAAGGCGGCGCCGGTAAACATGATGGGTGCTGTCTCACCCGCGGTGCGGGACACTTCGAGGATCACGCCGGTGAGTATTCCGGTGACCGCGTTGGGTAACACCACCCTCCGAATGGTCTGCCAGCGCGTGGCTCCCATGTTCCAGCAGGCCTCCCTGAAAGCCATTGGCACGGCTTGCAAGGACTCCCGGGTTGCGACGATAACCACCGGCAGGGTCATAATGGCCAGGGTCAGGCTGGCGGCCAGGATGCTGGTGCCAAACTTGAAAAAGATCACGAAGGCGCCGACGCCGAACAGTGCGTGCACGATCGAAGGCACGCCGGCCAGGTTGATGATCGCCAGGTTGATGGCGCGGGTAAACCAGTTGTCCGGCGCATATTCACTGAGATAAATCGCTGCGGCAACACCGAGCGGCACGGATGCCAGCAAAGCGACAATTACCAACAGCACAGTACCCAGCAAGGCAGGGAAAATGCCGCCGGCAGTCATGCCATTGGTCGGACTGGCAAACAGAAACTCAAAGGAAATGATCGGGCCTCCCTTGTAAATAAGGGTGCCGAGAATCAGGATGACCGGCAATATCAGGATTCCCGTCATGATCCCCAGCGCCAGGCGGAACAATTTCTGGGCGGCCAGATTCCTGCGGTTGAGTTGGGTTGCTTCAAACATTTCTCATCACCCCTTGCGCACCCCGCGAACGATCAGGTCAGCAGTCAGGTTGATCACGAAGGTGATTACAAACAGGAAAATTCCAATCGTGAACAGGGCCTGATAGTGCGGCGAACCTACTGCAGTTTCACCCAATTCGGCCGCGATGGTCGCAGTGAGCGCCCTTACCGAGTCGAATACGCTGGTCGGAATATTGATGGAGTGCCCGGTGGCCATCAGTACCGCCATGGTTTCACCGAAGCCTCTTCCTACTCCAAGCAAAATCGCGCCGAGCAAGCCGTTCTTGGCTGCCGGCAAAACGACTTTGTAGATCACCTGCCAGCGCGTCGCGCCCATGGCCTCGGCAGCTTCACGGTAACGGTCCGGTACAGCTTTTAATGCATCTTCAGCGATGGACGTCATGATCGGCGCCGCCATCAGCCCAAGTATCACGCCGGCGTTCAACACACTGAGGCCGACCGGGACATTGAAAGTCTGGATAATCAGCGGGTTCATGATGGCCAAGCCGATAAATCCCCAAACTACCGATGGAATTGCAGCCAGTAATTCCACGGTAATCTTCAGGAATTCACGGGTTTTACCAGTGGCGAACTCGGCAATAAAAATAGCCGCGCCCAGCGAAAACGGAATGGCAATAAGCATCGCAAGACCGGTTACGCTGGCGGTACCGGCAATCAGGGCCAGGATTCCGTAAGTCTCCCTTCTTTCAGATGTCGGCCGCCAATTGGGTGAAAAAAAGAATTCCCTGAAATCGAAATCTCCCACCAGGAATCCAAAGCCTTCACTAGCGATGAACACAAAGATTCCGATGATAAAAACAATCGCAGAAATTCCACCGATAAAAACAAGGACCTGGACGGCCTTGTCGATGTACCAATCGCGGTTCAGCCGGTCAAAATCCGAATCCATGCCGTTCCCCGGCAAGCTCATCTGCGATTTCATTGAAACTGGCTCAGACCGCACTCTCACCCGCGAGGCGAATGATCAATTCAGTGATCTCGTTGCGCAGCAGGCGATACTGTTCCGCCCTGTCTGAATTTTCCAGCAAGGACCAGTTCAATGCAGAAGTGTGAAATGGTATTTTTGGCAGGTAGTCAGCATACAGCCCATTGACACTGACAATGACCGTAAAATCTTCAAAATCGTGTTCGAGGGCTTCCATTTGCTCACTCTCAAGATCATCCTCCGGCAAACCGGTCGCGAGCAGGAACTCACGTAAGCCCGGCGATACCGGATCTGCGACACCGGGTGTTGCTGAGGCAAACTCCGCGACCTCGGGAAAGTTTTTCCGCCCGATGGAAACAGCGAGTTGGGCCATGCCTGACCCCGGCTGATCGAGGAACAGGATGCGGTAAACCCTGGGAATCTTTGCAATACCGGAAACGGTAAAAACCGTCTGGTTACAAATATTTTTAGCCTGGTCAACAACGCGCTTGAACAAATTAAAAACCACGAATACCGCCATCATGGTTCTGCCATCCATCCGCTTATCTTCAGCGAATAGTTCCTCGTATATATCACTCATTTTGTTCTGAACCCGGTTGGCATTCTGTATCATGGCCCTGGCCAGTTCAGCATTGCCGTCACGGAACGCGGTCCGCGCCTGCTCGAGGATTTCAATGGATTCATCGGCGGCAGCATCCAGCCTGATTAAAATCTTTTTGCGCAGCGGCGCTTCGAGTTGTAATGCTTCGCGGGAAATGGTTACCGAGTAGTCACCAATACGCTCCAGCGAAATGTTAACCCGAATGGTGGCCGCCATTTCCCTCAGGTGCCCGGCCCGTGGCAGGTAACGGGCAATAAAAGTATGGCAGAGCCGGTCACATTCGCGGGAATCACGATTGATCGCATTGTCCCCGATCACCGTGTCGAAGGCCAGTTTTTCGTCTCTCAATACCAGGATTTTCTTGGCATTCTGCAAAGCATTTTCAACGTCCTCACCGATCTTCCAAAGCCAGTCACGGATCTGGCTCAGATCGGCCTCCATGCGCTCTTCAAGATGCGTCATCCGCAACTGACCTCGGTAGCTGGTGCGTAACCTTTTTTCAGAATAATGCACTGGCCGGCTTCACTCTTGATCCAGCTCAGGTATTCACCAACGAAACCTGTCGGCTCGCCATCGGTATACATGAAAAGGGGACGCGCGATCACGTAACTGCCATCGCTGGCGGATGCTACTGAAGGGTTGGTGCAATCCCCCCCGGTTTTGAACGAAATACAGGCCAGTTTCACGTGATCCGTAGCATAAGCCAGGCCACTGTAGCCAATGGCGCAGGGGGTGTGTTCCACGAGATCCACCACGTCTTTGGAGCCATGCATGTCTCGTGTACCCAGTTTGAAATCACCTTTGCCAAGCACCGATCGCCGGAAATAGGCATAGGTACCGGAATTATTCTGCCTGCTGACCACAACGATGGTCTGGTCCTGGCAGCCGGGCACTTCCACGCCCAGATCCGTCCACGTGGTATAGGTACCATCTTCACCATAAATTTCCGCCAGCTGTTCAATACTGATGGAATCCATGGGGTTATCCGGGTGCATGTAGACAACCAGGGCATCAAATCCAACAATGTGCTGCACCGGATCCTGCCCACTGTCCCTTGCCAGCTTGATCTCTTTGTCTTTCATGGCGCGGCTGGCGTTGGCAATGTCCACGGTGCCATTGATCAGCGCGGCGATACCGGTGCCCGATCCACCGCCACTGACGGCGACCACGACATCTGGTTTAACGCCCTGATAGGCCTCTGCCCAGGCCTGAGCAACATTGACCAGCGTATCTGATCCCTTGTTTTGAATTACCTGGCGTTGTACACCACCGCCACAAGCAGCCAATACTGCTGCTGTCGCAATGGAGAAGGATACAATCAGTCTGGTGCGTAACAGCATCGGGCTCTCCCATGGAATTGATCTGAATCAACTCTAAACTACAGCCCAATTATGACAATTTGATTACAAGGGAAGAGACTGGTTTGCTGAGCCCGAAAATGATGACAGGCTTTATTTTCCAGCGTTGTTGTAGCCCATGGATTGCAGCACACGCCGCAGGAACTGGCCGCTGATCTGCCGCTCCATGTTTCCATTGCGGCAGGCCCTTTCTCCAAAGTTGACATCCTTTGGGTCCGAGCGAGCCCGGGGATCGTAAAGCAAAGCCGGCACCGGGTCAGCGGTATGAAATCCGGAATTACTGTCCGTGGTGTGATCCGCGGTCAAGGCAATGATTACACCCGCTGTTTCCAGCGCACCCAGCGCCTCGTCAAGACGCTCAAGAAAATCCCGTTTGGCCACCGGCTGGCGGTCATGGGCGCATATATCCGGTGCCTTGATATGAAGATAGACCATCTCGTGATCCTGCAGCGCAGCAACGACAGCCGCCACCTTGGCATGAAGGTCTGTGTCGAAAGCGGCGGTGAATCGAGGATCGGAAAACGTGTCAAAACCAAACATTCTCCCCAGTCCGCTAACTGTGTTGCAGCCTGCAACCACGGCTGCCCTGATCCCGTGCTGATCGAGCACGTTGTCCAGGCTGAACCAGGCGCCCGCACCACGTGTGATCAGGCCGCTGGCAGGAAATTTGCCTGCGGCCGCCCTGGCAATGTTGACCGGATGATCCTGCAACCGGAGGTGCGCTTGTTCGATGAATCTATTGATTTTCCCGGCTGTGAATTCTGCGTCAGGGACCAAGCCCCTGCAGGGTGGCACAGGTGCCGGCAAAAGGACATTGCCCGGGTCCGTGTCGCTGATGGCTTCATCGAGCCCGGGGCCCGACAACACCACGACGCCACGATGTTGATCCGTAGACTGCAGAGTAGCCTTCACACCGTCACCGAGATCGACATCCAGCAGCAGGGCCGCCAACTCATCCGTACCTCGCGTGATCCGCCCTGCCCTGCGGTCGGTCACATACAGTTCACCGTCGCGGACTTCAAGTGATGCGAAATTAGCCCGCACCGCAATTTCACCGCTTTCCAGAACACGTCCCGCCCCCGAAGCCTCTACGGGTCCACGCCTCAGGCGGCCAACCTGTTCAGGCAGCAAGCCCAGTAACAGCCCCGAACCGGAATGCGTGTTGGGGATCTCACCGGGAACGATCGGGTCCACCAGGCCGTACTGACCCGAAGCCGCCAGACGGTTGAGTACGGGAGTGCGGGCAGCCTCCAGCGGAGTGCGGCCGTCCAGTTCAGCAACCGGCAGATCTCCCAGGCCGTCAACAATCAGAAAGGCACAATTTTGCCGTGAAGTACTCAATCGGGATTCCTCGCAGACTGCAGTCGATGACTCATGACCGGCACGATTTCATGCCATGATGAAGGTTCGGCAGATTTGTTCATTTCATCGACTATCTCGCCGAAAACCATTTCCGGGGATCCTTTGAAATGCTTTGCAAGCTCATAGTTGACCTGGTGAATCACCTGGAGAATTGCCTTTTCCTTGTCGTCATTGGTAATGATGGGGACATCGCAGCGGTCTGCTTCCGTCAGCAGGAAAGACTGGAGACTCCAGATGGAGTCAAATTTGTTCAAATATCGCTTTGCCCTTCTTTGCGGCACTTCGACGCCACGGCCGCGCAAGCGCGACTTGAGCGTTCTCGATTTGAGGACCGCCAGCGTCACATGCACCAAAATGGCATCTGAATCTTCCGGCACGCGGTTGAGAAGATCCGGATGTGCGTGCACGCCTTCGAGAATAATGGGAACACTCTCCTCCACGGCGCGCTGCAGCACCGCTTCGCAAGGCACGGACAGCAAATCCACCTGGCTTCGATACCCTTCGGCAACGAGTTGATCTTTTTCACGATTTTTCATGTCCTGGATCGGTAACGATTTCCAGGCATTGAAAGAAGAAGAATGCAGCACGGGAAGTAACTTCCTGGGCATCATCATGCGCATGACTTCCCGCAGCATGTCTGTTGATTGAATGCGCACAATCTCGAGCAGATGGGCAACCTCGGTAGCAATAGTGCTCTTGCCGCTTCCCACGGTGCCACAAATCAGCAACAGCAGCGGCCTGGCGCTACGCCGGAATTCTGACCACACGAGATAGCGCTTTGCGGCCTTTTTCGAGACTTCCTGCTGCAGGCATAAATAGGTCATGTATCCCAACTGACAGGTGGTGACCGATGAAACGCCGGAAGCGAGTAATTGGTCGTAGATCAGTGCTGTTGTCTGCTCGGCCCTTTCAGCCTTCATTCCACTGGATTGCAGATACCTGGCGTGCCGGCCACGTGAAAAGGCGCTGACCGTGCCACTCAGGCTGTTCACCTGGATCCTGGCAAGCGCTGCCGTGGGCAGGCGATACTGATCCCGAGCACCCTCATCAGCACTGGCTTCCAGCAAGACCGATACACGCTGTCTCAACTCATCGGACGTGATTTCCGGCATTTCGGACAATTCATCACGAATCACGCTGGCCAGTTCGAATGATTCTTCAAACGGCAGACCGGCATCCAGCAGGCTACGGGTCAGGATGCCCCGGAGAAACGGAACCCGCGTGTTTTCTAACTCATTAATAACTATAGTTTTCAATTGATTACATGGCTCCAAACCGTTAATTGGCCGATCCCGGAGCCTATTCCATGACCTGTGTCACGGAATTATGTGTGCTTTGCCTTGATTGACGCAAGCTTGACGCATGGTGCACGGCATGGTCCGGCGAGTATGATATCTTTGCCTGCTGAACGTATAGTTCGAATAAAAGGGTGATGAAATTATGTTCCAGACCGCAGAATTGGGACAAAAAGTAGCCAAAAGCGAATTCAAACAGCGGGAGTTGGTGCTGCGAGAAAACCTGCTCGCCCTGCAGCAGCGTCTGCGGCGTGAGGGGGATTTTCCGGTCATGCTGGACTTTGCCGGTGTCCGGGGCGCCGGCAAAGGCACTTCGATCAATATGCTCAACAAGTGGATGGATGCGCGCTGGATTGTTACCCACGCCTACACGGAACCCTCCGACGAAGAAAGGGAACGGCCGCTGTTCTGGCGCATCTGGCGCCACGTGCCCCCCAAAGGACAGATCGGCATTCACCTGAGTGGGCGCTACTCCCGCCCCCTGCTGGATTTTGTCTACGGAAAAATAAGCCAGGAAGAATTCAACCATCACCTGGACCGGATCAACAATTTTGAAAAAGCCCTGGCGGACGATGGCGCCATGGTGCTCAAGTTCTGGATGCACATCAGCCGTGATGTCCAGAAAAAGCGGCTCGAAACTCTGGAGAACGACCCACTCCGAAGCTGGCGAATGGCGGCCGATGACTGGAAACACTGGGAGATGTACGACCGCTTTATCGAAGCGGAGGAAATGATCATCTCGGCCACCAACACCGGCCACGCCCCCTGGGAAATCATCGAAGGCGAAGATTTCTATTATCGCAGCCTTCGTGTTGGAGAGGTTTTTCTGCAAACGCTGGAACGGCACATGATGAAAGAGCAGATCCGTCAGAAATATCTGTCGGAAATGCGTAAAGAAGTCCACCAGCATACATCGCAGGCTGAAGCCACCGGCAATGGCAACGGAAAGGGCAGCCAGACCATTACCATCATGGATGCACTCGACCACTCTCTGTCGATGAGCAAAAAAGCCTATCGCCAGGAACTTGCCGTGTGCCAGGCCAGGCTGGCCGGTCTGCATCAAAAGGCAGCACAGAAAAAGATTTCGACCATCCTGGTGTTCGAAGGCCCTGATGCCAGCGGCAAAGGCGGCGCGATCCGGCAGATCACAGAAGCGCTGGATGCACGCTACTACAAGGTCTACCCCTTTGCCGCGCCGACGGATATGGAGAATGCACACCATTACCTGTGGCGATTCTGGAACTGTATGCCCCGGGCGGGCCGGATGACGATTTTTGATCGCAGCTGGTATGGGCGGGTACTGGTCGAGCGCATTGAGCAATTCGCGGGCGATGACGAATGGCGCCGGGCTTTTGCTGAAATAAATGATTTCGAGGACCAGTTGATCGAAGACGGCGTTGTATTGCTCAAGTTCTGGTTGCACATCAGCAAGGACGAGCAACTCAAACGTTTCAAGGCCCGCGAAGAAACCCCTTACAAGCGTTGGAAACTGGTCGATGAAGACTGGCGCAATCGTGAAAAATGGGACGACTATGCGCTGGCCGCGCACGAGATGATCCAGCAGACTTCGGTTAAGAAGTCTCCCTGGATCCTGGTGGAAAATGAAAACAAGGCCTATGGCCGCATCAAGGTCCTGAATTCGGTTTGTGACGCCCTGGAAAAGGCCGTTGCTGACTGAATCGCGAATAAAGGACAGGAATTGAATAAAGCAAGAGTACCGGGCTATTCACATTTTCAGAACTACCCGGATCTGACAAACAAATACCCACTGATCGGCCCCGGCGATCCACCCCCGTTCATGACCTACAATGATCACGGAACGGCCAGGGTCCTGCTGGTTGCAGACCATGCCAGCCCGTTTTTTCCTGCAGGAATGAATCAGCTGGGCCTTGCGGACTGGGTGCTGGAGCGCCACGTTGCCTGCGACATCGGCTCGGACATGCTGGCACGATTCCTGGCTGACAGCCTGGATGCCCAGGCAATACTTGCGGGATTTTCACGGCTGATTATTGACCCCAACCGCAAACCGGATGACTCCTCGGCCATTGTCGAAGTCAGTGACGGAATCGCCATCCCCGGCAACATTGACCTCGATGAAGAGCAAAAAGCCCTGCGCGTGCAGTCATTTTTCAAACCCTACCATGATGCAATAGAAGCCAGGCTGGAAGCCTTCAAGGTGCAGGGCATTGTTCCAGCCATGATTTCGATCCATACCTGCACGCCGGTATTCAACCGTGTAGTTCGCCCCTGGCACATCGGCATCCTGTGGGACAAGGACCCACGCATCTCCCAGGCCCTGATCGCGCATTTCAGGCAAAGCAAAGAAATATGCATCGGCGACAATGAGCCGTATTCGGGTCGCCATCCAAATGACTTCACGATCGACTATCACGCTGAACCCGCCGGGCTGCCACATGTAGGCATCGAAGTGCGACAGGACCTCGTTGCAGACGCCGCGGGGGCCCGTACCTGGGCTGGAATACTGGCTGATGCGCTGCAGGACATTCTTGATGATGGGAGTCTATATAGCTATCTGGCATAATCCCCCAAATTATTTTCTGGAAGCTACAATGCCTGATAACACCGAGAGTCATCCCGAACGCAGTACTCGCCTGCTCACATTGATCATCTGCCTGATGGTCTGCACAGTGGCGAGCGCTCAGGATCAGCCAACAAAGAGCCTGCCTTATTCACCCAGCCTGGACCTGACTTCCATGGACAGGTCTGCGGATCCCTGTGAAGATCTCTACCAGTATGCCTGTGGCGGTTGGATCGAAATCAACCCGATCCCGGCGGATCAGTCACGCAACAGCACCTACAGGAAGCTATATATTGATAACCAGCGTTACCTGTGGGGAGTTCTTGAAGAGGTTTCTCAGGACAAGCCGGAACGCAATGCCACACAGAAGTTGATCGGTGACTATTTCGCCGCCTGCATGAACGTGGATGCCATTGACGAAGCAGGGTTTACTCCACTGCAAAAATCATTGGGAGCCATCGATTCAATGGCGGACAGTTCCGCACTGGGGGCGACGATTGGCAGCCTGATTGCGCAAACTGATTCATCCTCGTTTTTCTTCGCCCTGGGCTCCCAGCAGGATGCGAGGCAGTCAGAAACCATGATCGGGACGGTTCATGCGGCCGGCCTCGGCTTGCCGGACCGGGAGTACTATCTGGCCGACGACGTCATGAAGCAGGAAAAACGTGAAAAATACATTGAGCACCTGGCAGCGATGTTTCGCCTGCTGGGCGAATCCGAATCTGCCGCCAAAGCAAGCGCCACAACAGTCATGCGCATTGAGACAGCCCTGGCCGGTGCATCGCTGACCCGGGTTGAGCATCGGGATCCGCACAAGGTCTATCACCGCAATTCCCTTGCCGAGCTCAAAGCCATGGTGCCCGGGATGGATTGGGATGCCGTTTTCAACACAAGCGGGCTGAACCCGGAACCCTGGCTTAATATTGTGCAGCCAGCCTTCATGGAGGAAATGCAGGCCATAATCGAGCGCGAGTCTCTGGACAGCCTCAAAACCTACCTGAGATGGGGTTTGGTCAATTCCCGTGCACAATTACTTTCCCAGCCTTTCCGCGACCAGGATTTTGCATTCTTCTCCGCCTACCTCGAAGGCATTGACGAACAGAAGCCAAGATGGCGAACCTGTGTTTCCAAGGTCGATAATCAGCTGGGCGAAGCCCTCGGGCAGGAGTTCGTGGAAAGAAATTTTCCACCTGAGGTTCGTGACCAGGCGCGCCGCATGAGCCTGCAAATCCAGCAGGCCATGGCTGAGCGCATCAAGCAGTTGGCCTGGATGAGCCCCGAGACTCGAGCGCAAGCGCATGAAAAACTGAAAAAAATGCGTGACAAAATCGGCTATCCGGACAGCTGGAGGGATTATTCATCCATCAAGATCGACCGCAACGATTATTATGGCAACGTAGCATCAGCCACCCGTTTCGATTTTCACCGGCAATTGGCCAAGATCGGTAAACCTGTCGACCTGGACGAGTGGTTCATGACGCCGGCCACGGTCAATGCCTATTACAATCCGTCGATGAACGACATCAATTTTCCGGCGGGCGTGCTGCTGCCGCCGCTATACGATCCGAAGATGGATGCAGCACCGAACTACGGCAACACCGGCAGTACCATCGGGCACGAACTCGTGCATGGATTCGATGACCAGGGCCGCCAGTATGACGGCGACGGTAATCTTCGTGACTGGTGGACCGCCGAAGATGTAGCCGCTTTCGAGCAAGGCGCGCAGTGCATTCGGGATCAATACGCGAGTTACCGCGTAATCGATGACATCTTCATCAACTCGGATCTGACCTCGGGCGAAGACATAGCTGACCTCGGCGGCCTGGTCCTGGCCTGGCATGCCTGGAAAAAGGAAACGGGAAATCAAAAGCTCATGCCGATTGACGAGCTGACCCCGGATCAGCGTTTCTTTGTCGGATTCGCTCAATGGGCTTGCGCCGCCGAACGCCCGGAGTCGCTGCGACTCCACGCCGCGACAGACCCCCATTCGCCGCCCAAATACCGCATCAACGGCGTGGCCGTGAACATGCCGGAGTTCAGGGCTGCCTTCGATTGTGGCGCCAGCGCAGCCATGGTTAAGCCCAAAGAGGAGATTTGCCGAATCTGGTGAGTCGCTATAAAACGCCGTAGGCCAGGAATGCGCCGAAGGCTACTCCGGCCAGCAGGGCATATTGGTTGTGCCCGTGGTTGAGGTGATATGACACACGATCGCGCAGCGCCTGCGGCCCGTCGAAGTCCGGAAATCCCTGCGAGAGGTTGATCGCGTCATGGTCATGAGCCATTTTGGACATGACAGAAAAAATGGTCGTTCCGGTTCCTGGTAGTTTACTGCCTGGCATATCTCACCTGGATTTCCTGTGCAATCCATATTATACGTGTCGCAATGTAAATTGAGTCATCATCACGACTGTTGATTTATGCGGCTGACATCAAGATCATGTACCCATGAAGCTGAAGATTTGTATTGCTGGTGATTTGTATTGAAAGCGTTGCTGCTACAGTTCATTCGAACCTTGCGCCAGAGCGCACAGGATCTGATGCCCATCGTACTGGTCATTGCCTTTTTCCAGTTGGTGGTGCTGAGGCAATCGGCACCACAAATGGGTCAAATTTTCGGCGGTGCCATCATGGTCCTGCTTGGACTCACGTTGTTCATTCAGGGCTTGAAAATGGCCCTGTTTCCACTCGGCGAAGAAATGGCATACAGCTTCGTGAAGCGTGGCAATTTATGGTTGTTGCTGCTTTTCGCATTCACGCTGGGCTTCGGAACCACGGTGGCGGAACCGGCCTTGATCGCCATCGCTGACGAGGCCGCGACCGTAGCCGCTAATGGCGGCGTGATCGGGAATGACAATGCCGCCCATGACCGTTACGCCATTGGCTTGCGCCTGGTCGTCGCCCTGGCGGTCGGCTTCGCCCTGCTGGTGGGTGTGATTCGTATCCTGAAGGGCTGGCCGGTGCAGTACCTGATTATCGGAGGCTACCTCGGCGTCGTCATCACAACTGCTTTCGCTCCACCGGAGATCATCGGTATCGCCTATGATTCCGGCGGTGTGACGACATCAACAGTCACGGTGCCATTGGTGGCGGCCCTGGGCATTGGTTTGGCCAACAGTATCCGGGGGCGCGATCCCCTGGTGGACGGCTTCGGTCTGATCGCATTCGCATCGCTCACACCGATGATTTTCGTGATGGTTTATGGAATGCTTTTCTAATGGAAGAACTGCTTCACTTCGGACACACCACCCTGGGCCTGCTCAGGGATGTTTTGCCCATTGCAGGCATCCTGCTGGGTTTCCAGATCCTGATTTTGAAGCGCCCAATCCGCAATCCGGCCAGAGTGTTTGTCGGCCTCGTATTCGTACTGTTCGGCCTGGCCCTGTTCCTGGAGGGCCTGGAACTGGCGCTGTTTCCGCTGGGCCGCCTGATGGCGCAGCAGCTGACCCTGCCCTCCTTCATTTTCGGCGATAGCGAAGCCGTGGCAACCGCCTTCAACTGGTCGGACTACATGTGGGTATATGTATTCGCCGCCGCCATCGGCTTTGCCACCACGGTGGCCGAACCGGCTTTGATCGCAGTCGCAATCAAGGCCAACCAGGTATCCGGCGGCACCGTCACGGTCAATGGCCTGCGCTTCGCTGTCGCCATCGGCGTTGCGATTGGCGTCTCCCTGGGCACCTTCAGAATCGTAACTGGCACGCCACTGCACTGGTACATCATCGCCGGTTATCTGATCGTTATCATCCAGACCGCCTTTGCACCCAGGAAAATCATTCCCCTGGCCTACGATTCCGGCGGCGTCACCACATCTACCGTCACCGTACCCCTGGTCGCAGCACTGGGCCTCGGCCTGGCGGAAACCATTCCTGGCCGCAGCCCTTTGCTCGATGGCTTTGGCCTGATCGCATTTGCCAGCCTGTTTCCCATGATCACCGTGATGGCCTATGCGCAAATTAGCAACTGGCGTGCCCACAAAGGCCTCGGTAAGTACAAGGAACCAACAGATTTGTAAAGAGGAGGAAGTATTATGCATTTCAAACTGATTGTCGTGATGGTGGAAGATCACCATACAAATGAAATCCTGGCCGCTTCGCGCGAAGCAGGCGCAACCGGAGCCACTGTGCTGAACCAGGCACGGGGTGAAGGCCTGGCTCCGGCCAAGACTTTTCTTGGCCTGAGCATTGGCAACCAGGTCGACCTGATCCTGATGCTGGTGGAGGAACACCTGAGCCGGCACATCCTGGAAAAAATCGCGAAAGTCGGTCAATTTGATGAAACATCGGGTACCGGCATCGCATTCCAGGTCGACGTGGAAGACGCCATCGGCGTCCGCCACCAGATCCTTGCCCTGACTGAAACTGTGGAGGAAATAATATGAGAAAGAACAAACCCATCCTGCGGGTCCGTGACGTGATGAAGACCGACGTAGACATCGTCGATGGCATGGCCACTATTATCGACGCGCTGAACAACATGAAACACCCGGAAACCCGTACCCTCATCGTGGACAAGCGGCACGAAGATGATGAGTACGGTGTTGTCATGTTCCGCGACGTGGCTCGCAGAGTGCTGGCGCGCGATCGATCGCCGAACCGGATGAACATTTACGAAATCATGTCGAAACCGGTGGTTTCTGTCGATCCGGAAATGGACGTCAGATACTGCATCAAACTTTTCGACCGATTCGGCCTGTCACGGACACCCGTGGTAGAAAAGGGCAAAATCATCGGCCTGGTCAGCTACACTGATATCGTCCTGAAAGGTGTCATGCTGCAGAACGAAGACTGAACTGCCTCGGTGAAAAAATCAGCTTATGGTGAATAGAGTGAGGAGAAAACACCTTGAATGAACTCAGCGATATCCAGGTTCGAGTGCTGGGATGCCTGATCGAAAAGAAAGAGACAACACCGGATCAGTACCCGCTGTCCCTCAACGCCTTGCGTAACGCTTGCAATCAGAAGACCGCACGCAATCCGGTCACCGCCTACACCGACGGTGAGGTCGGTCACACTTTGCGCGAACTGGAATCTCTCGGCCTGGTGCGGGAGGCCTGGGGCGCCCGCGCAGCCAAGTATGAACACTTTGCAGCGAAGGGCCTGGACTTGCATGGAAAAGGCCTGGCATTACTCTGCCCGCTCATGCTGCGTGGCCCGCAAACACTGGGTGAACTGAAAATCCATTCACACCGCCTGCACCAATTCGATGATCTGGATGACTTGCACTACACCCTGAAAAGATTATCCGCACACGAACCACCGATGGTCACCCAACTGCCGCGACAGCCCGGGCAAAAGGAAGATCGCTATGCGCACTTGCTCAGCGGCGAACCGCATATACCGCCTGCACTGACCTCGCTCTCTTCTTCACCCCGTAATGATGAGCTGCTCAACCGGGTCGAGGCGCTGGAAGCTGAACTCGAAGCCCTGCAAGAAAAGATCGCTTTGATCGAAGAAGAGCTGGAGACTTGAGCCCTTAACCCTGATCCATGGCAATCGCTTCCAGGAAGGTTGCGCCATGCCGTTCCAGTTTCACCTGCCCCACGCCGGTAATGTTGAGGAACTCTTCGTCGTTTGATGGCCTTTCCCGGCACATTTCCACTAATGAAGCATCACCGAAAATGACGTAGGGCGGCACACCGTGATCCTGGGCCAGATGCTTCCTGATTTCCCGCAGGGTCTCGAACAGGCGTAAATCGTCTTCACTCAGCTCCACGGCAGCTTTGCTTGCCTTCTTTTTCACTGGTTTCTCACTTATCCGCGGCCTGGCAAGTTCAATCATTTCCTCGCCACGCAACAACAGGAGCGCCTGCGGTGTTAGTTTCAGCACTGAATAATCGGCAATGTCCTGCAACAGATATCCCCGGTGGATCAATTGCCTGACAATGGATGTCCACTCAGCATGCGTGTACTCCAGGCCGATTCCCCAGGTTGTCAGCAGATCATGGCTGAACTTGCGGATCCGGTCAGTATCAGCGCCTCGCAATACGTCCACAACGTGCTTGCTGCCGAAACGCTGACGCACGCGGTATACACAGGACAGCACCTTCCTGGCCGCAATGGTCGCATCAAAGGTCTCCGGTGGATCGAGGCAGACATCGCAGTTCCCGCAATCCTGATCCATCCGCTCACCCAGGTAACCCAACAGCACCCGCCTCCGGCAGGTCAGGCTTTCCGCAAAGCCCACCATGGAGTTCAGCTTGTGGATATCGATGCGGCGCTGATCCTCACTGGCTTTGTTCTCCAGTTGGGCGCGTGCTGTGGCAACGTCCTGCAAACCAAACAGCAGCAGCGCTTCCGAAGGCAGGCCGTCACGGCCTGCCCGCCCGGTCTCCTGATAGTAGCCTTCCATATGCCGTGGTAAGTCATAGTGAACGACAAAGCGGACGTTGGGTTTGTCGATGCCCATGCCAAAAGCCACCGTCGCCACCACGATCAACAAATCGTCCCTGATAAATCGTTCCTGCACGTCTTTGCGCGTCTCGCGGTCGAGCCCGGCATGGTAGGCCGCGGCAGAATAACCCTGTTCCCGCAGATAAGCCGCGACCTCTTCCACCCTTCGGCGGGACAGTGCATATACAATCCCGGACTCGTTTGTCCTCCTGGCGAGGAAGCGCCGCAACTGGCTTTGCGGACGATGTTTCTCGAGTACCGTATAGCGGATATTGGGCCGGTCAAAACTGGTGGCATACTGACGCGCCTGGTGCAGCCTGAGTACTTTCAAAACGTCATCCCGGGTCTGCGGGTCAGCAGTGGCCGTCAGGGCGATGAACGGAACTTCCGGAAAATGCTGCCTCAATTCACCCAGGGCGGCGTATTCGGGGCGGAAATCATGGCCCCATTGGGATACGCAGTGCGCCTCATCTATCGCGATCAGGGCAATTTCCATGTCTTGCAGGCTGTTGATGAAAGCCGGCCTCATCATCCGTTCAGGTGCTACGTACAACAAGTCCAGCTTGCGGCCATGCAAGCGATGCAGGACATCGCGCGCCTCAGCCTCACCCAGAGTAGAGTTATACATGGCCGCCCTGACACCGTTAGCCAACAGAGCATCAACCTGGTCTTTCATCAGTGAAATCAGGGGTGAAACCACGATTGCCAGCCCCGGGCGATGCAGGGCTGGAAGCTGGTAACACAACGATTTTCCACCCCCGGTCGGCATCAACACGAAGGCATCGCCGCCCGCGATCAGCTGCTCAATGATTTCCCGCTGATAGGGGCGGAACTCATGCAGGCCGAAAACCTGGCGCAAGCTATCATCGATCAAATCCATGGAGGTTTCTATACGGAATCCGGAGCGAACTGGGTTAACCCCAATGTGCATCATTCTGGTTCATTCGGCAAGGGGCACCCTGGATTCTCATATACGATCAAAACACAGCTTACTACCCGAGGCGGCGATCATCATCGGATGATTGTGCCAAACCCGTGTAGGAAATGAGCTGCCATATTGTTGCATGCTGTCTGAATATGTAGTTGAATCGCGGATTGACACTGACCGTTTGTAGCAATTCCCATGGTACCTATACTGGAAAAAGAAGATTTCAAGCGTGCCATCCTCAGGCGGCTCGTTTACTCGGTCGGAAAACATTTTGAGCATGCCGTGCCCAGGGACTGGTGCGTCGCCGTCATCCTGGCGGTCAGGGATCGCCTGATGGACCGCTGGATGACGACTACGCAGCGAACCTACGAAACCGATGCCAAGCGGGTTTACTACCTGTCGATGGAATTCCTTATCGGACGCCTGCTGGAAGACTCCCTGTCCAACCTGGGGATCACGGAAATCTGCCGTGACGCACTGGCTGATTTGGACATCGACCTGGACGAACTCGTCAGCGAGGAACCGGACGCCGCACTCGGCAATGGAGGCCTGGGCCGTCTTGCGGCCTGCTTCATGGATTCCATGTCAACGCTGGGTATTGCCGCCTTTGGCTATGGCCTGCGTTACGAGCACGGATTGTTCCGGCAGAAAGTGGTTGAAGGCTGGCAGGTTGAAGAAGCCGAAGACTGGCTGGTCCAGGGTGGCAATCCCTGGGAGGTCGAGCGCCAGGAAGGCCGTTATGTCATTCCATTTGGTGGTATCGCCGATGCCAATGCCGCCGCGCAGGCGAGGTGGCAACCGGCTGAAGAAGTCATCGCCGCCAGTTCAGACATGGCCATCGCAGGCTGGCAGGCAGAACACATTAATACGCTTCGACTGTGGTCAGCCAAACCCGGCCAGATTTTTGATTTGTCCCGCTTCAACCGGGGTGATTACCTCAACGCGGCCCAGCACGAAGTGTTGGCTGAGACCCTGACCCGCGTACTTTACCCGGATGATTCGACGCCACAAGGGCGTGAACTGCGACTCAAGCAGGAGTATTTCTTCACTTCGGCCTCTTTGCAGGATATGCTGCGCCGCTTTTTAGGCAATCATGACAAACTGGAAGCGCTGCCTGATCATGCCGCCATCCAGCTGAATGACACGCACCCGGCAATCGCAGTCCCTGAATTGATGCGACTGCTGATGGATGTGCACCATGTTTCAGCCAGGTCCGCTTTCAATATCACCCGCTCCTGCATTTCCTATACTAACCACACCCTGTTGCCGGAAGCGCTGGAGCAGTGGCCACTGGACATGTTCAAGGCGGTATTGCCGAGACATTTCCAGATTATCGAACAAGTCGATGATTTTTTCGTCGAGGAACTCAAGTCTGCCAACGTCGACGTGCCAGCAGACAAGGTCCGGGCACTGGATGTTTCCGTCGAGCACGGCGGCGCCGTGCGCATGGGCAACCTGGCTTTCATCGGTAGCCACAAGGTAAACGGTGTCTCGGCTCTGCATACAGACCTGATGACCAGGACCGTGTTCGCAGACCTGCACAAAATCTACCCCGATCGAATCGTGAACATGACCAATGGCGTGACGCCGCGACGATGGCTGCACAACTGTAACCCGGAGTTATCAGGGCTGATCACTGCCGCCATCGGCGATGGCTGGGTGAGTGACCTCGAGCAACTCGAAGCGCTGACACCCTTCGCAAGAGACGATGCCTTTCTCGATGCATTTGCACTGGCCAAGAAAAAGAACAAGGAAAGTCTGGCGCAAGAGATTCGGCAATTCAGCGGAATAAGCCTGAATATTGAAGCCTTGTTCGATGTGCAGATCAAGCGCATCCACGAGTACAAGCGCCAGCTGCTCAACATTCTGCAGGTGATTGCGCGATACCAGGCCATCCAGGCCGATCCCGACCGGGAATGGCTGCCCCTGGTCAAGATTTTCAGCGGCAAGGCAGCACCGAGTTACACCACGGCCAAACTGATTATCAAGCTGATCAATGACGTTGCGGCCAAGGTCAATAACGATCCGCTGGTTGGTGACCGGCTCAAGGTTATTTATATCCCCAACTACAACGTTACCCGCGCCGAAATCATCATACCCGGCGCTGATCTTTCCGAGCAGATCTCAACAGCCGGCATGGAAGCATCGGGCACTGGCAACATGAAGCTGGCATTGAACGGCGCCCTGACGATTGGAACTCTGGATGGCGCGAACATTGAAATTCTGGAGCGCGTCGGGGAAGACAACATGTTTATTTTCGGCCTGACCGCCGATGAGGTTTTCGAGCGGCGGCATGACGGCTATCACCCGAGACAGGTGATCGAGGAAAACGAAGTCCTGTCTGCTGTATTGAAAGCAATCGGAAAGGGCACTTTCTCAGACGGGGACCAGGACCGCTTCCGGCCCTTGCTGGATGATCTCTACTACCACGATTACTTCATGATTGCCTCTGACTTTTCATCCTATGCAGCCAGTCAGCGGGATGTCGGCGCCGCCTACCGTGATTATCACCGCTGGTTCAGTTCAGCCATCCTCAATACAGCCAACACGGGGTGGTTCTCCTCCGACCGTGCGGTCCGTTCCTACGACCGGGAGATCTGGCACTCGACACCATCCCTGCACTTCGAATGCGTTACTTAGGGGGTTAGGTCCTTATTAACACCACGCCCGCCAATGGGGGTAAGGTCAGCCGCAGGCTGTGTTCACGGCCATTCATGGGTACCGGTTCGGAATGGAGTGGGTCCCGGTTCAACATATCGGAACCCAGGTAGGAATCGGAGTCGGAATTGAACACTTCCTGATAGATTCCATGGCCCGGCACGGGAATTCGATAATCGGGTCTGGGCACCGGCGTGAAATTCAGCACCACGACCAGGAATTCATGCTCACTGTGGCGGCTGAAACACATCACGGACTGTTCCTTGTCATCCCCACTCAGCCACTGGAAGCCACGATGATCACAATCCCATTGAACCAGGGCGGGATGTTTCTCCTGCAGGCGGTTCAAGTCTGACAACATCCTGGACACACCGCCCGGATAATTCTGCTTACTGCGCCACCAGGGAAGTGCTGAATTGGAGTCCCACTCGGACTCCTGGGCAAACTCGCCCCCCATGAACAGAAGTTGTTTTCCGGGGTAGGCCCATTGGTAGGTGAACAAAAGCCTCAGATTGGAGAACTTCTGCCACTCGTCGCCGGGCATCCTTCCGAACAGTGACTTCTTCAGATGAACGACTTCGTCGTGTGACAGCGGCAGCAGGAAATGCTCATTGAACGCATACACGGGACCAAAGGTCAGCAGATCCTGGTGGTACCTGCGGTGGACCGGCTCGTAGCTGACATAATCCAGGCTGTCATGCATCCAGCCCATGTTCCACTTGAGACTGAAACCAAGCCCGCCTTCGGCAGTCGGCCCGGTGACACGTGGCCAGTCGGTAGATTCCTCTGCGATCATCACACAGCCGGGGCATTCCTGGGCCACGGCATCGTTGAGTTTTTTAATAAAATCGACTGCTTCCAGGTTTTCATTGCCACCAAACTCGTTGGGGATCCACTGTTCTGACTGGCGGGAAAAATCCAAATAGAGCATGGAGGCCACCGCGTCGACGCGGAGCCCGTCAAAGTGAAATTCGTCGAGCCAGTAAACGGCGTTGGAAATCAGGAAACTGCGTACTTCCCTGCGTTCGTAGTTAAATACCAGCGTACCCCAGTCCAGGTGTTCCGCTTTGAGCGGATCATGGTATTCATACAGAGCTTCGCCATCGAATGCCGCCAGGGCATGACCGTCCCTCGGAAAATGGGCCGGCACCCAGTCAAGCAGTACAGCAATGCCGTTCTGGTGAAAATGATCGACAAAAGCCCTGAGATCATCCGCTGTTCCGAAACGGCTGGTGGGCGCAAAATAGCCCGTGGTCTGATAACCCCAGGATTCATCCAGGGGGTGCTCCATGATGGGCAGTAATTCGATATGGGTGAAACCCAGACTTTTTACGTAAGTACACAACTCCTGCGCCAGCTGACGGTAGCCCATGAAGCCGCCGTCCGGCTGCCTGCGCCAGGAACCCAGGTGGACTTCGTAGATTGACATGGGTTTTCCACGCCAGTCACCGGTTTCCCGGCCTTGCAGCCATTGACTGTCAGCCCAGTCGTGCGCCACCGGTGGTGGCACCAGGCTGGCAGTATCCGGACGAAGCTCGCAAGCCCGTGCATAGGGGTCTGCCTTGAGGTGAATATCGCCGGTGCGGGCATTGTGGATTTCATACTTGTAGCTGCTTTTGTCCAGGCCCGGTATGAAAATTTCCCAGATACCATGGGATACGTGCTGGCGCATCGGGTGACAGAGCCCGTTCCAGCCATTGAAATCTCCGACTACACTGACCCGCCCCGCGTTAGGCGCCCAAACCGCGAAGATGATTCCCTCGATCCCATCCTGAACATGCCGCCGCGCGCCAAGCAGTCTGTGCGCATACCGGTGATGCCCCTGGTGAAACGCCTCCATCTCTCCCGGATCGAGCATAGACCAAAAACAATAGGGATCATGATTCACATGACGGTGACCCCAGTCATCCTCACGAATGATCCGATATTTGACAGGTACAGCGCCAGGATCAGCCCGGTATTCGAACAAATCGGAATTCTCATGCCGCTGCATTGGCCGGCTCTCGTCTTCGATCCACGCATTCCGGCTGTGTGGCAGAAAACAACGGAAAATCTCTTGTCCGTCCTGCGAATGCCGTCCCAGCACAGCGAATGGATCAGCGTGACGTCCCTGTGCAAGGCGACTGATATCTTCCGGACCCAGTGATGAATCCAAATCCGATTTACTTGATCTGATCAGGGTACCCTCGCAATTATTCGCTGCTTTGTAATGCACATGACCGTATGATGAATGTACCATATCCGGGTCCTGTATCCGCACACTCGGTCAGGTCGAGGCAGGGACCATCCAGGCAATTTGACTTCATCTGCAGAGGAATGGAATGTACGCAAAAAAATCAGGACGATTCGTCAGTAGCCTGACTCGAAGCACGATGGCCATGATCATGGCTGGTGGACGTGGCTCGCGTCTGGGAGATCTCACCGAAGTTCGGGCAAAACCCGCAACGCCGTTTGGTGGAAAATTCAGGATTATCGATTTTCCGCTGTCCAATTGTGTCAATTCCGGCATCCGGCAGGTCTTCGTACTCACACAATACAAGGCCCATTCGCTGATCCAGCACATTCATCGGGGCTGGTCTTTCCTCAGGGGTGAGTTTGGCGAATTCATCCAGGTTGTTCCGGCCCAGCAGCAAGTCGGTGAGCACTGGTACCAGGGCACGGCTGATTCGATCTTCCAGAACCTGGATCTCGTTCGTGAACACCATCCGGAGCATGTGCTGATCCTGGCCGGCGACCATATTTACAAAATGGACTACGGCCCGATGATCGCTTTTCATACCGAGAAAAAGGCCGACATTACCGTAGGCGTGATCCAGGTACCACTACACGAAGCCACCAGCTTCGGCGTGATGACGATCGATGAAAAAAACCGTGTCACCCGCTTCGATGAAAAACCGGTCAATCCGCAGCCCGTGCCGGGTAACCCGGATGCCGCCATGGCCTCGATGGGCATTTACGTCTTTAACCGGGAATTTCTGCTTAAAACACTGGAGGCCGACGCAACCGACCCCGAATCCGATCACGATTTTGGCAAGAACATTATCCCGGGTTCAATCGAAGACGGCCACGTATTTGCTTATCCGTTCCACGATGTAAAAACCAGGGCGCAAAGCTACTGGCGTGACGTGGGAACCATCGATGCCTTTTTCCGGGTCAATCTCGAATTGATCTACGTGCGTCCTGAGCTCAACCTGTATGACGAGGAATGGCCGATCTGGACCTACCAGGAACAGTTGCCTCCGGCCAAGTTCGTGCTGGATGACCCTGGCCGTACCGGCAGAGCGACCAATTCCATGGTCTCCGGAGGCTGCATCGTGTCAGGCGCCAGCATCCGGCAATCCTTGCTGTTCTCGAGCGTTACGGTGGATGAAGGGACCGAGATTTCACAGGCGGTGATACTGCCGGCGGCCAGAATCGGCAAGAAATGCCGCATTCGCCGCGCCATCATCGACAAACGCTGCGTGATTCCGGACGGAACGGTCATCGGGGAAGACCACGCAGAAGATGCCAAGCGTTTCACGGTGACCGAAGAGGGCGTGGTGCTGGTCTGTCCGCACATGCTCTGACAAACAACCGTTT